>Ga0247778_1000227_pt1 | contig 95804 bp, 107 predicted proteins | sample UWRJL049202B5_FD_179939 | JGI IMG/M metagenome (GOLD analysis project Ga0247778, IMG submission 179939) | Plant litter microbial communities from Arlington Agricultural Research Station in Wisconsin, United States - UWRJ-L049-202B-5 | ecosystem: Environmental > Terrestrial > Plant litter >... | reverse complement strand
AGCCAATTTGCAAAATCAACCTCTGCTGGACTGCTGGACCGACGCGCCAGAAATGCCAGACCACAAAGCATACACACACCAGACCTGATCTGTCGCAGAGACATCGGCTTATCCACCAGTAGGGCCAGTTCGAGGAGGGAGGGAGAGGGGGAAAGAAGGGAAAGAAGGGAAAGAGGCAAGAGCAAAGGGCCAGGAGGAGAAAGGACAAGAAGCAAACCACCACAACACGAGGAAGGGACGAGGAACATATCGCCGACGGATCTACGAAGTATGGGTTGACATAGATGTGGATAACGACGGGATATGGAGACTTTACCATGGATTCTGTACTCTCTAGCTTCGCGCCTCGATGACCCTCCTGGCCGGTATCTACACAGTAGTCGTAGGGTATCTGCGACCTGCACCCGCACCTGCAGTAATACCAGGTAATCATTACCATGATTATATGACAGTATTATTCTGCATAGACACACGAGAAGGCCATGGAGTTGAAGCTATCCGGATCCAAATTTCCAAAATAAAAAATACCGCTGGCGGCAGTAACCTTACCAGGCTCACCTCATGCTTCTCGCGTCGAACTGAGGTGCAGTTTGTTCCCGTCCCGGCCGATTTTCTCGATTGCCCATGCCCCCCCCATGTCCATCCTTTTCTCAGGCTCTACAATCCAATCCCCTCCGCCCAATCTAAAACTACGACCGAGTGCGACCTACGAACCTCCTGCAGTCTCCACTCCTCCTAAACTAAACCTCCGCCGTTGCTCACCTAACCACCTCCTCCCACTCCTTGTTTTTCTTCTGCTCGCTCGCTCACTCGATCGCTCCTCCTCGAACCACCTCCAATTCCGCCTCCATTGATCCTTCGACGACTGCCTCCACCCCGTTGTTCGTCGTCTGAGTCCGGGTCGTTCCTTTCTGTGTATCCAGCCTTTTCTCTGGATTTCGTTTGGTGAGTGAGACAAATCTTCTTTCCCTCCCCCCAAAAACCGCCGCTTTCGCTCTCGCGGGTCATGGACTTTTCTCCTCGGTTATGATATTTTTTTCCATGCGCGCGACACCACCGCAAGAACCTCAAACCATCCGGCGTACTTTTATTTGGAATCCAAACTGATCAGCGCTCCATTTGCAGACTCCTCTTTGTGGACTTCACGTCTTCATACGTTCCTTTAATACCTCGAATATACAACTGCGGGCCCCAGTTTTCAACCTCTTCCGATCCGACAAGATGTCCCACCAATCCTATTATGAAAGCACACAGTGGCAAGCCGCCGGGCAGCCTACTTGGGACCAGCAGACTCCGCCAGCGCGTTCTGGTATGTTTAGATCGATGAGATTTGCAGCCATTGGGGGGGAACGTGTCAATTGACCAGCGTTACAGGTGCCAGCTCAGCCGTTCCGCGCGAGGATTCGACTGCATTTAGCACGCAGATCGAGGGTACGTGAATATCTATACAAATGGAAACCGTGGAGGGATCGCAGATGCTGTATCTGCCATGTGAAAAGTTTTTCCATGGGGCCGCATGCTGGTCTCTGGGAAATATGCAGCTATGCGCTATGCTGGCTGCCACGTGCGATTCTCGAGGACTACGAAGCTAACGTATGAATAAACATAGAGGTCGACAGAGCGATTGATAATCTGGTGAAGAGTGGAAAGATGTTTGGTGTACCTGGTCGCCGCGATTCGATGCCCATGTCTGGCGCGGCCAGATCGTTCCCTGAGCAATTCGGTAAGGCAAGCCATCAACACCATACATTACCATGCTCACTATATATTTAGATCCTCGCATGGGTGGCGGACCTTCTGGACCTCCACGACACCACTCGGTCAGCGACTTCGGTGGAAGTGATGCGCGATCCTTTTCTGGGTCCAACGTCCAAGGCTTCTATGCCAGCCAGCGACACCAGCCATCCCGTGGAGCAAATGAGGCCGAACAAGTGATGCAGGCGAAGAGAAGAATGGCTGCCCAGCGCGAACGCGAGCTGCGGAACTACCATCAAGAACAGCAGTACAACCGAAGTAGGCCACCCTCTTCTGTATCACAATAACACCCATCATGTCAAAATTCTGTCCAAATCCTGTACCCAGCGGTTCACGTATCACAATACCCTGTTATATAGTACTCTTCTCTTGCCTTCTCTTGCCATGTGTGATTTTGAAATTCCCCCGAATCTCCTGTCTATATTATATACCAACGGTTACTGACTAGAATAAGGCGTTACAGCTGAAATTTCAACTTTTGGAGGAAAACCAGACCGAACTATGAGCCCAGGTAGTGGAATGAGTGAAGAAGAACGACGTGAGCAGATTGCCCGTCAAAGAAGCGCGCTTTATGGCGAAGGTCCTGCCTTCCCTGAAAATGCGGGATTTGATGAAAATGGAACACCCCGCCCAGGAACTCAGGGGTCAGGGTCTCACTCGGCAACTGGTATCAGAGGTCACTCCCCACTGGCATTTGATCACTTCAAAAGCCAGAGCAACCAAGTCGACGCTTCAAACCAACAAACAAACGCCGAGCCTCAATCAGCAACGGGTCAAGCACCAGGACAGCAACGCTCCCGCGCCAACAGCACCTCCTCGCCATCTTCTAACCCAACAAGCAGCTTCAGCCTATTTGAGTCCGCAGCTCAGCAATCAAGCCGTACGTCTACATCATCTCCAGGTGGGTCGCCTCCCCGTCAAGGCGGAAAGGCACCCACAAGCTCTGGTGTAGCACCTATAGGCACTCGCCCTTCCACCCAAGCGCCTAATCCCGCCCTCAACAAGCGTTCTACCACTCCCCTCCCCTCCCCTCTTAGCTACGGTTTTGCCGCTGCTAACAACGGTGATGAGGGACAGGGCACCGAAAAAGATGGCCACCGAGCAACAAGCGCGGCGTCAAACCCGAATAATGCTCAGCAATCTCAACAGGACGTTGGCCTTGGATGGGGCAGCAAGAGCGGTGTTTGGGGCAAGAATTCTCTTGGTGTGCAGGCTTCGGTCTGGGGTTAGCTTAAGCGTTTTCCTTTGAGTCGAGTGAATGATGCATGTAAAATGGATGGGGACAAGATATATTTCTGGTGTTTTGCTTTGCTTTGGGTGGCGAGGCATGGCGCTTGTGCTCAGGTCCTTACTTTCTTCGATATCTCCATTTTCCTTTTTCTCCTGGGATCGTTCACGCTCTTGTCGTTGGTTGTTTCCAGCGCCCTTTTTTCATAACAAGCATAAGTGGAGTGGAGTGCTGGGATTTTGTTTGTTGGCTGAATCTCCTCTTTTTTTTTCTTCTTCGAACTGAACTTTTCTCTGGCTGGTTGCGGTGTTGTTACAGCAAAGCAAAGGCGAAGCACAAAAAGTTGACACAGTCAAGATGGATGGACGGGGTGTTAGTTGCTGCATGGTTGGGCGATTCAATCGTTTTTGTGCTATGGACGGACATGGACGGGCATAGTTTCGGGTGGGTGCTTGTATACGGACTGGGTTGCTGGTCTTTTGTAATTAGGAAGGGACACATGGGTAATATGGATGGGTTGGTAATGGAGTTCTTTTGTGGGGAGATGAGATGCAAAAATGGTGGGTTGTTTAGCGAGGGATGTGATGACAGAGAGAGAACGTAAATTGATGGTAATTCTGGTTGGGAATCGTGTGTGTGTGTGTTGCGCTTTTCAGTGATGTCGATGCGAGCCCAAAATGTTCTGGCAGCGTGGATTTGGGCTGCCGTAGGTAAGGTGTTGATTTTGGGTGGCTTTATATCTGTCGCCTCGTTGGGCTTGTTTTTATCTTCTTCTATGCTATAGGCATGATTGGCTCTAATACCGCCTCTAAACGTACGCCAAGTGGCTCAAATATTGCCCTTCCAAACGCGTTCTGCAAATCGCCCTTCATAACATCAAGACTGTTCTCCTCAAGCTCGTCTTGTCTTGAGCTTCGGCACCTTTCACTTCTAGCATGGGACGGAGCGCTTCATCTACGCTCCTATGGACTGGACTAAGGCCTGGCAGAGTAGCCAATACGTTTACTCGGCATCATACAAGCTGATTAGAGCAAGAAGCGACAGGATTGGGCCCCTTTTCTGGTGTCAACGCTGGAGAAAGTTTGTAGTCACGTGTAGGGCTAGTCCCATTTGGTTTCGTTTCTTCCTCTCCTTGCACATTTTCAGCTTAGGCACCAAGAAGATGAGGCTTGTTTTTTAATTCGAGTATGTTAACATTATGGGATTGAATTGAAGGCGTTGAGTGACTTGTTCTTCTTTCTCATGGTAGTGGGGTGCCTAAATTCTACCAACATTCGTGCAACCAACTACCGTACGTGTCTGTTGGGGCAACGCGCATTATTCACGTAGCGTCATTTCTCAACTCTGCTATGTGATGAAGCTTCCCTGCAATCGCTGATATTTGTAAACTTGGGTCCCAACAAATTGCTCGGTCTTATAATGGCAGCACCGTCCCACCTTTTGACGTGTCCAAACGACGTACTTTTCCTCATCTACGAGCTGTGCGATAAGTCCTCGCTCACCAAGCTGAGCTTGACTAGTACAGCTATGAGAGAGCAATGTATTCCACACTTATACCGCACCGTTGATGTCAGCTCTCACAATGCTGGACGGATTTCATATCATGAAGGTGATTTGCGCCCCGAGGCATGGGCTTGCGAGTTCGACGACATTGCCCCCGAGAATCATGTCTCCAGACAACGTTCGTTCCTGCAAACGATGGTACGACACCCCGAATACGCAGCTCACGTCCGCGCATTCTCTTGGACTTTCACATGGGGAGAATCGAACGAATACGAGTTGACTGAGATCGACTATCAGCTCTGGGCTATTTTCTCTCGCTTTGACAGAGTAGAGAAACTCGATCTAGCTGCAATCCCATCACCTGATAAAGTCTGGGGATGCTGGGAACAATATACCGTCCAGATTCCACCTGTCCTATTTCCTCGTGTTATGGACTTGCGGCTTATGGGACGGACGCCGCACAAACTTGTCAAAACGATTTTCAAATCTATCGACATATCTCTTCTTCGTTGTCTGAGTCTCGATTACCTCCAAGAGCGAGGGAATTTGCCTGATGGATCCCCTATGCCGAAAGAGGTCAATACAAAGACTCGGGGCTTAGCGTGGCGTGCCAAGCTATGCTCATCTGCGACAGATACTCGACTTATCTTTCCAGGACCAATGTGGATACCAGTGCTACCCCTCATAGACAAACTGTCCTCGCTCCAGCATCTCGAGATCCGTATTCCGCCTCTTGAAGAAGGCTTCTGCTATGATGGCGATTATCCAGAATATCCACAATACATATCTGTCACGAGCCAACTGCTCACATCCGTTCAATCGACTCTCAGGGAATTAATTATTGACCATGCCCGAACACCAAGAGGACCATCGAACCCCAATATACAACTCTGTGGCACAGGCCGGGTGCTTAGACGGTTGATACAAAATGACCGACTCCGCCGCGGGGCCACGATGCTGAACTCACTATTCCCATCCCTCGACAAATGGAATTGGAAACAGCTACGCAGCGTCACTTTCAAGGGTTTTCTCGACGACAGCACAGAAAGGTATTATGAGAGCGCTATTCGGGACCTTGAACATATGAGAGACAAGCTTGAGAATTATTTTCTGGGTAGAGGCGTCCATTTTGAGTGGGAGAATGACTCGCCTCGTCCGGCTCATTTGTATATGGGTCATGATAATGTGGATCAAGAAGCTAAAGAGGCTATAATGGATGGGTTTTGGAAGACGCTTATTGAGGATTATGGTGTGCGAGCGGAGGACCGTGAGAGATTTGATCGTTGGTGATAGCTATCAAGCGATGGCGGCGGTTTCCCCCTGTTTTTCGCGTTCCCAGACACATGAATCCTTATTTGACCCTTCTTAAAGCCTTCCTCCTTGTATAACCCAGACCGCAGACTTATCCAAAGTGGAGGATGAGAACGCGGGGTAGTGGGGAGTGGCTCACGCTGTTGCGCGCGACGTGTTTGGTCCTCTTGTTAAGACGACCTTGATAAGTTGGATGTTCATTGTTTAGTCGAGAACGAACTTATGTTGATCCCGATTCCGATAGTCTCAAAGCGCCTTGAATCGAGGACTACATGGCGGACTGTGTCACGCGCACGTGATACATGTCCGAAACTTTCTCACTAATGCACATATGAATTTTTCTATCTTTAACAAGTAAAGAGATGCTCATTTCAATCTCTGACGTCTTGGTCTCAGTGATTCGAAATATTCAGGGGGTATGAAATGGACGAAAGCACAGTCAGATGAATTCAACGCTTAGTCAGGTACTTGATACTTCGAACCGAAGTTGCGTTACATCTTCAATTCTTCATCCCCCTTGGGTCTTTGGCGCCATGCCCACTTCTCGCCGAATCAGTGCCTTCCTCATAGCGCCAGCCTTCTGTTGTTTCTGCCTCGCATTGAGCCCTCTGTCTATGTGGTCAGACTCGTCTCTGTTGTGTTCCCTCAGCAGCTGCACTGCCCAAATCATGTGGCAGACTCCTTCATCCAATTCAAGTTTTTCCCTTGCGATTTGTCTCTAGTCTTGAATTCTCCGGCGCCACTTTGCATTGGTCCATTTTCTCATGATTTCATGCAAGGCATGGATCAGAGGTTCCGACGATTCCAGCCCGGGTTGACTGTGCCGGAGAGAGTTCCATTCTTATCCCTTCACTCACGACCATCCAATACTGTAAATTGTTTCCTGGAGCTTTCAGCTGCAAATACAGGTGTATTTTTCATCGATGTTTGAGTGCGAATTCCTTACCGCACACAGTCTTAGTACGATGCTTGAGAGTTCGAATCATGCAATGTGCCAAATTATTGCGATTGGCTTGGAATTTTCACATGACGCGTGGCATTTCGACCTGAAGCTCTGCTCATTCTAGACACCGACGTTGGCGTACCTCGGTTTTCTTGGCCTTCCCGGGTGGATAAATATGTGCAGAAGAGCAAGCCATCATGGGCGTCTATAGAGTATCTTGGGGTTGCACCAAGCCTTGAGTGGGCACATAACGAGGCTTGATAGAACGGCCCCCCACCATGTCCTTTTTCGGCCCCTATGACTACGACTAGATAATGCAACGTTTGTGAGGCTGATTATGTCTGCCTGGAGAATGCTCAGAAAGTCGCAGCCGTATAAGTTAAACTGCTTGCCCGCCTCATGAGTTCCAAATCTTTAGCCTACAAGACTACTGAACCGAAATTCGGAGATATCATTTCCTATCAATTGGGTCTTATTGATCCATAGGAAAGATGTCAGGCCGAAAGCAGAACTTCTCAAGGCCCCTATCGCCTAGCGATAGGTCTTCGAATCAGAAAGGCACCAGCTCCCACCGCTCGCCCAGTCCTTATCATTATCTTGGACTTCTTGATACCAGAAAAATCGACAATGAGGAGCCTTTGATTACATTTGACAATACCGGGAGCAACACGTCACCTAGTGTGAGCAGCTTCATTCCCTTTCTTTGTGAACAGACATCCCTCAGAATACTCATTATGTGCAGACAACCATGACAGATTATTCTCCGCAACGCTGTTTGCTTGATGAATGCGATGATATTCCCCAGCTAGAAGAATCTGCATCCAGTGCAACTAGGAGGCTCCCACCGGCCGCATCTGTTCCTCTGAAGACGCTCTACATCCCTGCCGATACTCCCGTATGCATAGATTGTGACGCATACCAGGTGGACCTGTTTTACTGTAACCTATGCAATGTGACATATTGTGCCAAGTGCTGGGACGAGCTTGGAACACATCGCAAGGGAAAGCTTGGCCCAGGAGGCATACCACACGAGAAAACGGACCAGGCCGTTGCAGATAAGCTTCGCGCGACTTTTGAGGCCTCTCCAAGCGACAAAGAACAGCAGGCTTTATTTCAAGAAGACGAGAACACAGCATGGTTTGGGGTTGTGAAGGATGAATCTGGAGATCTCATCTTCCACGACTATGGACGGTATGCCGAGATTATGGCTGAAATATCTAAGGAGAGGGGTCCGAGCAACAACAATCGGTTTCCGGGTCTAGTTTGCTTTGTCGGAGAAACTGGTGAGTTTCCAGGACCTGCATGGATCGATATCCATTCATTGACCGGGACATAGGTGCGGGGAAAAGTTCTTTGATCAAGGTCCTGATCGAGGTGAGTACTAGACTAAGGTGTCGAGGCAATACTGACAGTTTTAGCTGAGCGAAAAAGATGGCAAGAAGCATCAAACGCCGATTGTCGGCTCAGTTCGCCACCAGGACGTTCCTACCAGTGGAGATGTACACCTGTACACAGATCCAAATACTTACCTTTCAGACTGCCCAATTCTCTATGCCGATTGTGAGGGGTTGGCTGGAGGTGAGCGTGAGCCCAAAGGTGCAAAATCGAAGTTGATAAAGCACATGAAGGGAGAATTCGAGAAGGCTCGAGGAACTAGGTCCTTCGAAAGAAACCGCCGCAATTTGCACCATTCTTCGGAAAGGGAAATCACCTGGGCTACAACACCTGAGAAACAGACGAGGGAATTTGCCGTTACCCAACTGTACCCCAGGCTTCTTTATACCTTCTCTGATGTTGTCGTATTTGCGCTCAAGAATCCTAGGTGAGCAGCTTCTGCGGCCCCCTGATATTGTTCTCCGTACTGTACTGACCTTCACATCGATTTAGAGTCATCGAAAATGTAATTGAGAAGCTGATCGAATGGGCGGCTGCGGCACTCGAAATGTCTTCTAATCAGCCGGTCCTCCCTCATGCGGTGATCGCATTGAATGCATCAGAGCTCACTATTGTTCCAGAGCAATGGGAAGTTTCACATGCCACAACGTGGCTAATGGATGCCGTAAAGGAAAGTTTATCCAAGAATGTTAAGTTTAGGAAACATGCCCGAATGTGGAGAGCCCGTGGAAAGCGTATTGATACCGTCGAAGATCTTTTACTTTCATATTACTCGAGTATTCGAGTGGTTCGGATCCCATGTGTGGGCAGGCCAACCTTAATGAAGAATCAAATGGAGAAACTTTACGGGGAAATCGTCGCAAGCTTGGAAAATTCTAAACTTTCTAAGCGCAGCCTACGAATGCTCCTTGATGTTGATGAGCTCCAGCCTTATCTCCAATTCGCTTTCGACCATTTTGCGAGGAACCTTGATCGGGCGTTCGACTTTGTTCAGGCGTCATTTGTCTCGAATCCTATCCCCCCAGACTTTGCCGGCAATATACTCAAGCTCGCTGTCAATATGATGGAAATCTGGGAGAATAAGCTCGATGGTGATGGAATTTTTCGCGAATTGAGCCTCGTGGTGGCATCCTGTATAATGCTCGACTGCTCGAGGAAGAAAAATTTAGGTCCGGCCACTTTTATCCGTAATTGAGGTTATCTAATACTGATCGGTCGGCTCAATATAGGAACTGTGGACCAAATATACCCCGAATACGTCGAGCATTGCGACAATGCGCTTGAAGACTTCTGCGACAGGTATTGGCCATGCGAGTTTGTAATGAAAGCCAAAGTGAAAGGGAAAAGTAAATTTGTGGGCGGTAGATGCGTCAATGTCCGCAGTGGCCATGGATCAAAGGGACATCAACTGAAGAACGGGAAGGTCTTCGCAATTGGATCATACGAGTCGAAATTTTCGGTCGAGTCATTTCAAGACCAATGGCGCTCGTTAGTATACGACGCTCTTAGTGACTTGCTCGGTGAACTTCGAGAGAGCACGAGTGAGTCCGAGCTCGAAGACAGGGTTGCTTCTCAAATTCACAAATCCCGAGTCATGGAACGCTTCTACGAACATGTCGTCCAGGGCCCTAATGCGTCCCTTGTCAACCACTCGACCTGCTTCATGTGCCTCATGCGGGCACCAGAGCACGCATTACCTTGCGGCCATATATTTTGCACGCCTTGTCTCAAGGCATACGGAACTGATCTTGATAGGGATACAATTGCAATCGGAGCATGTCCTCTTCACTACGACGCGGAGTTTCGGTCGTGTAAAATATTTCTCAAACCTGAACAGGCTGGTGTCAGAGTGTTGACTCTAGATGGGTGAGTCTCACTGATTAATTGAGAAGGTGGCATCTAATAACACAATATTAGTGGTGGTGTTCGAGGCATCGTTGAACTTGAGATTCTCAAGCTTATTGAACAAGTTTGGGGAGGCGGATTGCATATTCAAGATTTCTTCGATCTCATCGTTGGTACCAGGTTTGTTCCGCTACCTTCCTAACCCTGTGCAGCATTTATTCTGATCAAATTCAGTACCGGGGGAATCATAGCCTTAGGTCTTGGGGCTAGGAACTGGTCTGTTGACGAATGTATAAACTACTTCCAGAATCTATGTGTGCGGGCATTCACACGCCGCTATGGCATAAATATTCCAGGAATGAGTCCGATAATTGAAAGTATACATCACAGCAAATATGAAACAAGACCTCTACAGGAAGCTCTACAGAAAGCTTTTACGGAAGACGTATATCTATTCGGTGGTTCCGGAAATTCAAATTCTCGTACCAAAGTAGCCGTCACTGCGACTACTTCAGGCTCCACATCTGTCCTGGCAAACTATAACAGATGCTGCTCTCGTAAACGTAAGTCTCAGAAGTCCCATTCTAATATGGCTATGGGATGTCAGCTCAAAAATCAATAGTTCCATACAACTTTCAGAGACCCGAAAAGCTAGACTCGGAATTGAAAATTTGGGAGGCGTAAGATTCACCGTTAAGGGATCTAACAGATCTAACTTATGTTGACAGGGCTCGAGCAACATCAGCAGCTCCCAGAATTTTTAAGCCGTTTTCTCATGAGCCTTCCAAGCAAATTTATTTGGACGGCGGCCTTTACTTTAACAATCCGATACAGGTAGCGGATACTGAACGAAGGCTTTTGTGGCCAGCAGATGGTCATTCATACCCCGACTTCGTTCTCTCAATTGGCACGGCTTATAATCAGCACCCACGAAAGAAGTCGGGTGAGAGGTCATCAAGGTCTAGTTTTGGCTTATTCAGCCATGCGAAAGGCCTTGCAACGCTCGCCATGGATCACATAAAATCCAGTTTGGATTCAGAGAAAACTTGGACTGACTATTATCAGCAACTTAACTTACCTCCAATGTACAGGGATCGGTATCAACGCCTCAATCCCATCCTGTCTGAAGATCCTCCGGCATTGGATGATGTAGCCTGTATGAACAGTCTTCAGATGAAGACTCGAAAATATATGCAGGACGACACAGCTCTAAATCGTGCTGCCCATCGCTTGCTAGCCACAAGTTTCTATTTTGAAAAGACAATGCCAATTGATAACCTTCCTGATGGTACTCTGCAATGTACAGGTATGTTTTGCAATAATCCACCAGAGTTCGTTTTCTTACAGGACCCAGGAACGATACGATGCCGACTGCCGCGGCACGCACTTAGTGAATTAGGAAACTTTTTGGCCAACGCGCACGAGCGAAGTCAAGGACCATATTTCATAACTCGCGACAAGGACAGACCGCAGAGCGCAGAGCAACATCCAATTGACCAGAAAACCATCTCTAATCTAATTCACAAGTGCCAATGGCGGTTTCCCACTTTACGACTCAACATCTCGAGCACACTAGCATTTATGGAGATTGTCCTTTGCTTATGGAAGAATGAAGAGTTGCCTATAAGTGGATTCCCGAAAAGGCTTCAGCAAGAAAATTTTAGAACTAGTAAGCATTTATGGTGTCAAAATGTCCCCCACTCAAACATCTAATGACAGTTCCCAGTACGACATGTCACAGAAAGCAAAATATACCGCTGGCGGAATAGAACGCCGAGCCAGATTCAGCGCCGCAAAATCTGGACTCCACCTGTACCGAACAGCAACGTCCAGCGTCAGCGTGCCAATACTCTATCTAGTTATTCTAACTCTACCTATCTCGTGGGAAACTCTTCTCCCGGTCATCTGCGTGATCTCAGACTCAAACTAGGAGACGACGTCGACCCACTGCCGGCTGAACTCACCGACTCTCACATTTTTGAAATGGGGGATACATCACTACCCGTAGAAATGAACGAGGGCACGGCGACAATGACAAGCATACCGAGGATCAGCATTGCAGGCTCCAACACTTCGTCCACTTATCTCCACGAGTCGCCAACTGTGTATAACAGATTTTGGCACGAGCTGACAGAAGAAATCCAACTCCAAACTCAAGAGTCGCCCAATGACTCTAATGGCAATGCTGAAAGCGACATTGGGCCTCCAACCAGCGCCGCTCTACGACAAAGCTTCGAGAATTCGGAGCTTGATGCCCTGAGCACTGCAGGCTGTCCACCAAGCCCGCGTGAGAGAGTCTGGGATGACACAAATTCAAATTGCCAACGCCGAGACATAAGGGATATAGACAGTCTCTACGATGCAGATGAAGACAACGGCAATTGGATATGAGATAACGAGCATTTTCCAACCGAGACACAATACATGCATGAGACTGTTCCCCGACTTCCCCATTATCGAATCAGTAGGAATATCGTCGTGTAGATTGTATGTTAATGCCGATAATTTGACATGCAAGCAATAAACAAAGGCTACAGCTCTAGCACTGCTTCCAAACCACCCTCCACTTTCCTCTGGTCAAAATTCGACCTCTTAGATCGTAGGCCGATGCCCACCTGAGCTCTATTCAGACTTGTAGGAAATGTTTCTCGACCTTCTCGTCCCAGTGCACGCTGTCCATTTCACGATTGGAACAGAGAGCGACGAGGTATTTCATATCATGAAATGTTTGCTTTTATGCCCGACTAGGTTCATTTCAGTGCCTGGGCGAATGAATGTAAGCATAAAAAGGATAGTAAGAAATGATCAATCCAGCCTTCCGCTATCTTCAGATGACCCGAAGCCCTTCCAAGCCTCCAAAACTCTGACCGAGCAAAACATTCCCCAATCGTCAAATTGTATGAGCAATTCAGCAACACTATTTCGAATGAAGACTCAAGTCTCCACGATCAATGAGGCCAACTGAGGCTCTCCTCCCCATTCCACTCTGGCATCCATTTACGATGCTCCCTTTTTCGTTCATACTCTTTTCTCTTCTCCTCAAGAATCTCCTCTTCACTCACTGAACATCATAGTCAGTCGTGGATGTTCCAATAGATAGTCTTCCATGCCCCCAAAAAAGTCGAACACTTACTGGTCTCGTACATCCACCATCCACTCCCTGGCTGAATTGTATCCATCCCAGTATCACCATTCCCTGATTGGAGCTCAAAACCACTGCTTGAGACTTTCATTCCAACTGATCCTGCGACCATCGCGGCATTGGTAATAAATCCGTTGTCGTCCAAGACTACAGGAACCGAAGCCCAAGCGGACGGGACATCGCTTGTTTCAACTGTTGAGTGGCATTGTTAGCCATTGCTTCTCAAGGCATTTTCGACCTTGGAACCCTTCAACAGCGAATACTTTGATCCAAGAAAACTGAGAGCTTACTCCTATGGTACCGAGCCCCATCAAGCGAGAGGACGGGAGTTGGCCTGCCCATACTGTGCATAATTTCGTCATTGGAAGGGTTCTGTCCGGGTTTGTAGAAGCATTTCCCCTTGCCGTCCCAGAAGCTAAATGCTGTTATCCATCCTGTTCGAATTGCGTTAGCGGAGATAGCAGTTAAAATCTGGGAGGTAAACAATTACCGGATAAATATGAGGGTCCGCTTCCACCTCCAGAATAATGTGCAATCTTCTGCCAAAAGTCCTTGATATTCTCGGATTCCGGATCATCGAAAGTCTCAACAAACTTTGTGAAAACTGGCCTCAAAAGCTCATACCACATTGTTGGCTCCTCGCCAAACGTCTTCAGACGCTCCAAGCGGTCCAACATCTTCTGCCAATCTTCTTTCCTGCCAAGCAAGGTCACCGAAGGAAGGCCGCATGCAATGGAACATCCATATGAAAAGTATTTCTGCAATGCACTCATCATAATGATACTCGCCGTGGCTTGGTCTGACTTCGTCGTTGTGGTGAAAGCTGGCATGAACCATGCCCTCAGAGAGGGATCAATGATATTCTCTTCAATCCTCTTGCCTCTGCTGTCAATTAGCAGATATAATAAAACAGAAATGAATCTACGACATCTTACATCTGGTAGGCAAATTTCGCCCAATCGACGCCCATTTGGGCGCTACCTGCAATTTCCTTGCCAACTTGCAAAATCAAAGCTTTTTGACCTTCGTGTGCTACGAACATACTGCGCAATTCTTCGGCATGTTCATTTACATAGACGTTAAGTTGGACTAGAACACTGAACCACTAGTACTCTTTGCATTAGCACTTCGCCAGGCTAAGGAACACCCCTAGAGGCAAGAAACAACAGAATAATACGAAAACAAGAAACCCAGTAAACAGGAAGAACTTACAACATCCTCTGGGCGAATGATAAGATGATGATGCTGATTATAGGCCAGAAGTGCGCTGTCCATGAAGCCATTGCTAGCTCCAAGGTAAGGAGCATTACCCTCGATATCGTCAAAAGAGGACTGGATGAGGTTGTTGTTTTTCATTTTGTCGAACTCCTTGTAGCAGCATTTTTGGAGAAGTTCATGCTGTGTCTTTACAACAACGGGATCTTGGGGAAATTTGTTTGCTCCATGAGGCGCTGGCTGCACCCGAACCCCTCCAGCCGGCTGTGGCAATTTTGGGACCGGATTTGTAATGTCCATGATCGATTTCGGAAGTTTCTGGGTTTCTTGAGGGATGGAAACTGTGTTTCTTTTTTGTAATTAATGGATCAGAATTTTGACGTTGTAGACGATGGCTTTTGAGGGAGTGATGGTGGGGTGATACATAATATGCGGGGGCACCAATCAGGAAAGACCAGCTGAGTCACTGACCTCCAGGCTCCAGCCCAACTCCACGTCGTTTCGCTGCCTTGTTCCTTCCCATTCTTGATACAGCAATCAATGCGATTGCTGAATTGGGCCTGAACAATTTCCACTGTTTGATTTCTTGTGAAACTTTATCTCCGCCTCACTTCCACGATATCATGCTATAGCAGTACGAGCCAGTTCTCCGGTCAACATCAATAAGAGTATGTCTTGAAACAGATGAAGCTTGGAGTATGGTCTCTAGTTCGTAAGTCTCGGTGACAGGCCTTTCTAACACGGTCTCCTTCGAGCTCGATGAAGGCAACTTTCCCCTCAAAACATTACAATTTGTCCAAAACATAGACGCGATCGCTGTATACAACTCTATGAGTGCGGACGAAGTGACTTGCCTCGCGACGACTCCACACGTTTGAACTCAATGGACGATGAGTACTACCTTGCAAGCTTTCATGCGTATCGCGAACATAGCCACCAGCCCCGGAACAAGGGCAATATCGACGATACACCTGTCTCATTCCTGCAAACCATTCGATCATCCCATCACCGAAGACTTTTCGGCACCCGAAATGGGTATGTGGGACTTGGATCTGGGACTTGGAAGCAGGTGATGTCGTTGCTGTCTTTTTCGGATATCCTATTCCTTTCGTACTTCGAAAGTTGAGGTTTGAAGAACACTATCCTCACGTGGGTGAGGCGTATATATACGGCATCATGCGAGGTGAAGTGCCGCAAGTGTGCGGGAGAGGAGAAATGAAAGATCAGAAATTTGAAATGCATTGAGGTATTTCAACACCCAAAAGGTAAGTACACCGCCCTTGCGCACTTAGCCATCTAAGCTTTCAGGGAGTTTTCTTTTGTCTTAAATTTGCTACCATCTCCCTTTCTGCCGCCGATTTTTGTGGTGTGGGATGGTGAAGTCAGATCGATCGAGGGAAAGAAGTCTAAGCTGCAGGATGTTCGACAACTTTTGGTGCAAAAATGCATGGGGAAATCTAGAATTCGGATCTGGGGTCTATGGCAATCTTTACGGTGCTGTTCGCCCTTACACATTTGTGCTTTTTTCTCGGAAAGTTTCGAGACGGGACGAATGAAATATTAAAGTCTTGGCTGATGTTGATTCGTTTGTTTTTGATCACGACCCCAAGAGCTGAAAGACGGGACGGGACGAGACGCTCGAGCCTCGAAATTTGGTTGGTGGAGGATAGCGCTAATACTTGATAAGTAGGCATAAACGGATTGATGTAACTGTGGAATTGTGAGGTTGCAGCGAGTTACGGGATTTCGACGTTTGGAGCTCATGTCATACGACTGGTGGCGCCCCTATTTATCAGGTCACTTCCACACCACAAGCTTGGATGTGAAAGACTCCAAGCTCATCCCGCCTCAAATTTCTTACCAACAGAGACCTTACAACTTGCATCATGAAGAGCGCACTGATAACTCCCCTTTGCTGCCTCGCAGTATTCACAAAATTGCCATTCGTCTTGGGCGACTCAGAACTGTTCTCCCAATACCTCGGAGCCGCGACGATTTCGGCCGATTTCACTGGGTCAGAAGCGTCATTGCAATCGATCTCCTTTTCTGGGTGCACGAACTACGCCCACGCTCTTGGACCTCTCCCTACAAATGCCGCCACAAGTGCTGTCAAGCAGCTCCAGCAAGTACAGGTGGATGGTATCTGCCAGCTTTGCACTAGCCTTTCGCAGGCTAGAGTAGACTCTTGCTGCGCTGTTCCTTCTTCTGTGGATTGCTTCGAGTCTTTCGCTCCCGGAAAAGCGCAGAAGACTCCGGCTTCTAATCCTGCTTCGACAACACCGGCAGGTTCTCCTGCGACTGCTACCAGTGGTGCAAATACACAGACCACGAGCAAATCAAGCGGAGATAGAGTTTATGTGGTCAGTTTTTGAATTACCGCACTGGGTGATTTTCGGATGCTAATACTTCTCAACTGCAGGCTGGTCTTTCTGGGCCTATTTTGGCTTTCCTGGGCGCCGTTGGGTGGGCATTGTAAGAACTGAAAGGTTGAGTGAGATATTTGAAGCAAGCAAAGCAGAAATGGAGAGGATATAGATAAACAAATATGTACTTCCAATGTTCATAATCAGGGTGCAAACAGCTGAAGCGCATACTTGCAACATTGCCCTCCGCAGATTTGTCATTTTCTGGATCTGGCCCACGTGGTCCTTCCAAAGTTGGAATTTGCTTCTTCTTTCAGGCTCTGTTCAAACACGAATGTATCAACTCCTTCTTTTGTCTGTTGTTTGTTGTAACTCCATCCTGGCAACAAGTTGTTTCAAGAGGGTCTATTCAACATTTTTCGTTCGGGATCAGCTTGACGAGGAATCAATTGACTGTTTGGAGTTGGATCAGTACCCAAAATTGTTTTTTTTTTTTTTTTTCCAAAAAAACGTTTGAATACAAAATCAACGCGGGAAAAGTTGTGAAAAATCCAGATATGTTATTCATCTTGTCATAGCTCCTCATGTCCCACCGAAGCTGCTCTTCCTTGAGCATCTGATCGTGCAGGCCTAGCCGCCTTTTTTCTGGAGCCAGCGCTCAACGCATCTCTGCCACCAAACGTAATCAGCCAAACCAACAGGTCAACCCATCGATAAGACCTACTTTGGAAGATACTTGACCGTGCTCGGGCAATTCGTCGTAGGTTGAAAAGTCCCATCTTGCAACGAGCCCTGAACATTGAAGGCATAGTAAAATCATAAATTACATTGGAATCCTGGCACAGCAGTGTGACCGGGGCCCAAATGCGCTTTCGAGAGCTAAGTTCATATCTGAAAGTTGGTATGTTTCGGATGAAGAGGGTATGATGCCTGCATTTTCGAGCCACTAAAGTTTGATTTAGAAGATTCAAACTGTTGATGCGCCAGAGAAATTACAGTGTGAGTCGGCAGCATTTTGAACAAGCCCACAACTTTGGTAAAGAAGTCAACAGCTTCTTCGCCAGGAGAATAATTCGTAGAGCAGCTGGGGTTCAAAGTCGAAATACAAGTCTCATGCGTCTCTCACTCGTGGTCCCAGAATGCTTCATTACTCTCATCATCCGAAACCCAGTAAGTCTGCATATAATCCAGAGTCGAAGTATCGCCCTCTGCGGTGAGAAGTTGGGTGATGTTCTTGTATGCGCGGTTTTTGTCGCAGTCTTCGCTGTAAGTGCCGTCAAAATTGTTGGGCCAAAGTCCGTGAATTGTTTAAGAATTTGATGGCCCTGTGGCAAGGTCTGTGTCCCAAAATTGTACTTGTCGTAACAGACCACCAGGAGTGTTGTAGCAGCATTTATTGGTGGATGATCCGTGACAGGAAAGTTGTGGGTTGGTACAAGTCTCGGGAGTCCCCGCGATGGTGAGCGGCAAGTGCGGCGCCTACTTTGAGAAGAAAGGCCATTTTTTAAAAGTCTTATAAGTTGCAGAATTGCCCAAGGAAGTCTTGGCAGCGACTCAATAACTATATATAATCCATTTCTGGACTATCCAAAGTTCGCAAGAAGTGCTTGGTTGATGCTTGTGGCAAGGCTACGCTGCAATAGGAAGGACCACCACAGACCAACGCGCGTTATAGTGATGTTAGCTGCCAGATCCAGGGCACCGGACGGGGCGAGCTATTTGATTCACCAAATGGGGCAGACATGTGCCAGGATCCCTTTCGCGATTCGACAGGTGGAGCATAACGCTAATGCCCGCACGTCGATCTTGCCGTCATCCCTGGAAGGAACGATCAGATGAAAAGCTTGATTTGAGTTACACTAAGGTCTCCCCTGTCTATAGAAAGATATCCTCGACCTCACCTCCTGGTTGACAGAAAAAGCGGCACTAATTCTGAAAATGCTACACTGAGTGGAATATTCAAAATCTGCAATATTTAGTGCGTCTTTTTTTGTCCAGCGGGAGCTCACTTATCTCGTTCTAAATTGAATCCACTTCCGAGCGACACGTGCTTCACCCCCCTTTACTTAATTTGTTTCTTACATTCTGGCTGTATTTATGCCGCCTCAGATAGCGCAATACCAACCCGTTTTCTCTCAGCTCTCTGAAACTTCACACTGCTGTATGTGCTTTTTGTATGCATCGTTGTTACATATGCCAAAATCGAAACTCATTGCCTTGATATTTTGGCATTGAAATAGTTGTTTACTGGAATTGATAGAAATGATCCTGAGCGAGTTTGGACGACTTGTTTAGCTGGGCTCGCTATGAAGTGATGTATATTCATTTTGGTTTAAAGTACTATGAGATCATAGCCTGGAAGTCAACTGGCTCTCAAGCAAATGATTATTCATTCACGTCAGGTTCCTCTGAAATACTTGAGAATTCATTGGGCGTTTATGGAACAAGCAAGTCCTACAAGTGATTGGATTATAGACCAAATTCTGGAACAGAATTACCAAGTTGCATTGAATGAAGTCCAACTATGGAAAGTCCAGACTAGTGTCAGCCTTGGCAGCCCATACAACACACACGTTTTGACAGCGGAGTACATGCTATTTACAGGAATATTCGAGCCTAGAATTACCAGAGAACAGTTCGTGTTCAAGGGTTTTCATTGAATATAAGATGCATCTCAAATGCCCAAAAATTCTTCAAGTCAACCACCTTCAGCCTCGGATATGCCTCCCTCTAAAGACCCAACTGATCTTCCGTTCCACCCGGCAAATAATCTAAAGATGCCTACAAACATGCCTGCAGTATCTGCCGATACAAAAATACCGGAATTACCGAGGGAAAAAGAAGTCCAAAAAGAGACTTTGAACACCCATTCACACAGCGTCGAAAGTCCCGTCCCCCGATCGACTTCTTCTTTAGACAACCAACTCGAACTTGCAAATAAGATTCTTGATATTATCAAGTCCTACGGAACAACTGAAAAGACCGACAAATCTCCCCAAGGCTGCGCGAAAACCACCTTTCTTCCTGTCGTCCTCGATTACATCAAGAACAAATCCCCTATTCGCATGATCCTCCCCGCATTCCCAGCCAAATCTCCAAACCGCAAGGGAAAAGTCCTCGGAGCTCTCCCTGACCTTGGCGAAGAAATTGCTTTGCAGTGTTTGCAAGGTTTGTGTGACAACATTCGCCAAATTTACAAACCTGGCGCGGAGGTTTCTATTGCGTCTGATGGTCTAGTATACAACGGTAAATATTGAATGTTTTACTCATAGGGGAGTTCGTACGCTGACAAATTGGTTCAGATTTGCTATACGTCAGCGATGAAGACGTCTGGGCTTATGGTGAAGCTGTGCGAGAAATGGCACGTGAGAAGAAGTTGGTGAATATTGACTTTGTGCGTGTCACGGACTTGCTGAATAGGGGACTGGAGAAGAGTCCTCATAGCACTACTTTTGCTGAGGATCGTGCTTCATACCTCGCTTCCGTCTCCTCTACGCGAAAAGAACTCGTTAAACGATACACACCCCCCGGATATGACGCGAGAAAAGCCATCAAGGAAGACTCCGACACCCGTCTCACGTACATGGGCTATGTTCGCTTCCTCAAAAAGGATCTCGAGCATATTGAAGAGTTGAAAGTCGATAAAGATGGAAAACCTCTCAGTGCCACTAAGTACACCAAAGTCATCAAGGGCATTGCTCAAGCTATGCTCACCCGTGGCGCCGCGTTTGCTGCTGCCATTAGGACGACGCATGGAGACTTCATTCGGCTTTCTATACACCCTACAACTGGAGTCACCAAGTTTCCGGTACACCTGCTCCCGCAAAAACTTGGCAAAGGTAACCAGACGCCATGGCATTCGACTATTGCACTTGCCTTGGATGGTTCATTCATCACTGGGTATGCCGAAGATTTTGTCGCGACACATGAGCTGGTCTATCGTGCGGGCCGACCATATTATTTCAGGGAGAAATCCGACTTTTTTGATTGGGGTGACTTGAAGGTTGAGTAAGTTCCACATGTTCTTTGACCTCTCATCATCAGATGTTATACCGGACACTAACTGACTTCCTCCCTCCAAAGATTCCACCCCCTCTACCCCTGCGGTCTCCTCATCCGCCCCCTCAAACCCAACACATCCATCCTCACCATCCCCATGTCCAAAATCCGCCAAATCTCCACGACAATGTCTCCCATCATTCTCCGAGGCTTTCAAGATACCCTCACCGAAACAACATTCATCACCAAAGCCCGCGAAGCAGGCACCATCCTCCCCTGGGCCGGCGAAACCATCCACAAAGTAATCGATATCGGTGATACATCGAGAATGGGAAATAACACGACGTCGAATGAAGATATGCCTATGCATTTCGATGGTATTTTCAAGTTTGAAGAACGGGTGGATGAGGAGAGTGGGGAAATGAGCAAGGTGATTGCTCCGCCTGCTTATCAGTTTTTCGCTGCGATTGAGACGGCGCCCGAGGGGACGGGGTATACTTTATTCGCGTCCTCTCGTTTACTGTTGCAGCATCTTCCTGCTCCATATTCAGTCGCGGATTTGGAGGGAATGAGATGGGATATGGAGACTAAAGGCTACTACGAGTTGAAACTTGAGGATTTACCTCTGGTCGTCAGACATCCTGTTACGGGCGAGCCTTGTATTCGCTGGCATGAGACGTGGGATGAGAGCAAGACGAAGTTTTCCACTGCGAAGGTTACGTTTAGGAATGGGAAGCAGGAGGTTGATGAGGTGGTTAGGAAGTTGGTTTATGATTATAGAGTTTGTGTGAGGTTTGAGTGGGTGAGGGGGGATTGGTTGATGAGCGATAATTTTGCAATGTTGCATACGAGGACGGGGTATAGGAGTGAGTGTGGTAGGGAGTTGTGGAGGATTCATCTTGATTGAGTGTTGGAGTGGCGGGAATTTTGGGAATTGTGATGATGGGTCATATGATTGTGAAAGGAATGTTGGGGTTCATGGGCCCAAATCCAAGTTTTGGTCTAGTTGAGGGGTTTTATTTAGGGGTCTATGAGCCCGTGTTCAGGAAATTCTAGCTAGTCGGCCCCCCTTTTTTTGTACATCAATGATCTCGCTAAAGTCGCAAAACTCCACACTATCATACGAAGAAAATAAAAGTTGTTGTATTAGAGGATATTGTGAAACGAGAATCAGAGTGCTCAAATGGATCCTCGGTCGCAGATTTACGATCCCATTTGGACTGGCCGGGCAATCTACTCCAAAAGAGTAGCCCACCTACACCTTCATTATCAGCAGTGGTACGCAACGTATTGAGCTAATCAACATAAGTTTGACAACTTTCCACAATAATTATAACCCACAATTCTGTTACACTGATAGAGACAGAAGTCGATTGAAACATGCAATTGCTTTTAATCAAATAGTTCCCCCCCTATTAGGTACGTGTACAGGGAATAAGTTGTCCAAAATCTTACAATTTCGCCCGTCCCCACTTCCTCCGCAAGCTAAGACCTCACGCACGCCCATCACTGCAGCATAGCCCTCGCCTGCACATCAAAAATCTCATTCCTCCACCCCTGAGTAGCATTATCATCCACCACCTCGCTTGCTCTCCTAGCCTCCTCATCCCAAAGCTTAACCACACTCCCCGGCGCATACCTGCCGGCGAAAATATTGCCCCTCGTATCCGCACCTCCCCTAACGCCCACATTCGCATACACATCCGGATCCTCCTCAGGCGTAAGTCTCGTGATAATAGCTTTAACAAAAGTCCTGAGGTCATCTGGATCTGAAATTCTGGTGGCGCGTAGACGTTCACGTGCGAACAGGAGCTCGCGGTTAGCGGCGTGGAAGAAATCAGCGATTGCGGTGGAGAGTTGGCGTTCTATTACTTTGCGGAGGATGGGGCGGAGGAGGGGCTTGAGGAGCCATGCTAGACAGGCGAGTTTGCTCTTCCTGAGAGTGTAGCTGAGGTGATGGATCTTCACTCTCACGTTCCTCAAACTCAGTATTTTCTCTAGCCTTTCTTTTCCTACCTCTACGTCGAGCTCGATGTCAATTCCCCTGTCATCTAGCTCGAAACTCGCGATTCCTTCGTCTGCGAGACGGAGTAATCCTTTGTGTGCTTTGAACCAGAATCCAACCTCGTCGGCGCGGATGGAGAGGCCTTGGACCTTAACTGTGACGAGGGACGCGACTGAAGAGACGGTGCGGAATCGGCGTTTGTGGATTGTCAGGTCGTTGTATGTTTCTACCTTTAGTCTGAATGGTAGGAAGGAGGTGTTGTTGATGGTGCGGCCTGGTTCAATGATCAGGTTCTCGAGCAAGAGATCGATCTCGGGGACAGCGACTTCTAGGCGGGGAATAGGGATATATTGGATAGCTTGGATTAAGAGAGGGATGAAGACCGTGTAGGTGTCGGTGAAGAGCTCTGTATTGGAGGTTTGGTTTGCTGGGGTGAGAATGTTCCAGATGCGAAGGGTTGTTTGCAGCATTTTGGAGATATCGCTGTCGTTCAGGACGGAGTCGAAGGTTTTGCGCACTTGGTAGATGAGTGCATCTACGTCTTTCCGCAGTGGCGACTCCGTGATGGTTTTCTTGACTTTGTCTTTGGACTTGGCGGCCTTCTTCTTCTTGGATTTCCCGTTGGGCTTCTCGGAAGTCTTCTCCTCTAGGGCCTCTTGAATATCTTCAGAAGTATCTCGAGTCTGTTCTTGGACCATCTCTTTCAATTCCGCAAACTTATCCTCTGCTTCGTCGAAGAAATCGGGATCGGTGAGCATCTTTTGAATAGATGCTGCTACTTCGTTCATCATGTTCTCAAATTCAGGATCTTTCTGAGAGTGCTCCATGACTTTGTTGAAGCGCTTCTCGAGTTCTTGCCATTGCTTTTTGTCCCCGAAAGAGCTGAGCAATGACCAACCATTCTTCACCGCTCGATCCAACTCTTCGTTTGTGTCGACATCCTCTTGAACTGTACTGATGGTATTGTCCAGGGCACGTGAGTAAACTTGAGCGTATCGTTGGATGAGAAGTCCAATCGTAGAGACGGAATCCGAATAATCGTTCCTCTGGCGGAGTTTTGTAACAGCAGCCTTCAGACGGTAGATCAGAGTTTCCTTCTGGTCGCCAGTAACATTCTCTTTCAGACTAGCACCCGCCTCCTGCCCAGTCTTCTTGATGCCATTTGCAACCACATCCGTAATTTCTGCGGCATCGGCTTCCAGCTCCTCACTTGTAGGTGCCGGGCCTTGCTCGGTGCCAGGATTCTTGAGAGTCTCGCTTTCTTCAGCAGATGGCTCAATTTTCTTAGCAGCATCTTCAGCAACATTTGAGATGGTATTGGCAGTGTCTGCGAAAACTTGTCTTCCAATAGTATTGAGATCAGACAAGAAGATACGGAAATCCGAGTTAGTCAAGAGGAGACTGCCAACTGTCTTGAAACTTGCGTATGCTATGAAATAGTCAGCATTTGATATCAATTGTATTCAGATGACGCACCAGCTGAAGCATCCGCTTTTGCTCTTGTCGACTTTGCCGTCTGAACTAAATCGCCGGTATCGATTTCGAGTCTCGCGTGGATGAGAAACCATATGAAATCTTGAATTTGATCGCCATCATTCTTATTTCTTAACAGCTCAATGAACTGTTGAAGCCATAGTTTCAGGTACTTCATGAGTTTTCGTCCGCTCTCACTCAGGCCTGGCGTTTCCGGATTCAGGACATCCGATGCCAGTAGGGTTCTCAAGTTGATGATTACCTGCTCGGTTGAGGGCATGAATCCTTTTGATAATGCTCGCAGCATCTGGTACGTGTGCATCTTCTGGTGCGCCGTCCGTTGGAGCGAAGTATCGTCCGCATACCGAGGAAGTAATGGCTCGGTATCGCCATTTCCTCTCGACTTCTTTCTGGATCCGAAGCAGGAAGACATTTTGATACGAGGCCTCGTGATGCTGTATGGATTGTAGGGAAGGACTTTCAAGATGATCTTCAGCAGGGAAAGGAATGTTATGTATGGGAATCTTCAATGTCGATGACGGATACGCGTTGGGAGGTAGTACGAATTACACTTTAATGATGGCGTACCCCGCGACGCCTGTGTTTGGTGCGATTGAGTAGAGACCAATGGACAGATGAGATGGAGGTCTAGACTCTGATAATTGGAGAGACTTGGAGATAATTGGAGCCACCAAGGAGCCACAAAGCCCTCCCTCTGTGTCATGTTTTCACAAGTGCATCCTGTTCCCTGCTTGGAGCTTGGGCCTTGCGTTGCCTGGTCTAGCTAGAAATCAGCTACGTCAGGGGGGCTTGGCATTGAGTGAAATCGGAAGTACCAGATAAGGATCACGTGCTGCTTATCGCGAGATCATTTCAACCTCAGTTTTTGTGACGCCGTGTGAGTCAAGAGTAGGAATTAATGTGTGGAAGTTGCATAGGATCCATGTAAACCACATAAAGCGAAGTAGAAATACTTCAGGCTACTTCCTAAGCTTTCTTTCCTCAGTCAACTTCCGCGCTCGTGGAAAGCCCTTCGTCCCGACCCCTCCATTGCTACCCCGCCACCAAACAATGGATCAACGAAAGGAAGAAGTAACCAGGAGACCGTTATATGGTAAGTATATCTGCTAGCTAGTAGACCACCATCTAATATCACTCTAGTCTACGACCTTCCTGCAGACATCCTCTCGACTCTTACACGAAAAGACGACGCCGAACACGAAGAGAGCATAAATACTCCACCTCCAACAGCAGAACCCAGTACCGAAGAGAAGGCTGAAAGTGCTGTTGGAGCAAAGGCCTGTTCACTCTGTGGAGTGAAATTCCATACAGTAGAAGATCAGAGGAGTCATGTCAGATCGGATTTGCATGGGTACAACTTGAAGCAAAGGATACGCGGGGCAAAGCCAGTCTCAGAAAATGATTTCGAAAAGCTAGTAGGCGGCACGTCTCCTGCCCCTATAAATCGACCATCTACTAACTGTTCCTAGATCTCAACGAAAGTCTTTCGGGCTCCGACTCCTCCGATTCAGAAGACGACGAAGACGACGAGTCGCGGAAGGAAACGACACTAAGTGCGCTGCTGAAAAAGCAAGCCGCCATATCAACGCAGAACAACGAAGATGACGATTCATTTACACCCAAAAAGAAGAAGCGCGGGTCAGGAAAACCACCTTTGCTGTGGTTCACAACGCCTACACTTCCTGGGAACACATACCTAGGCATCTACCGAGCGATATTTACAAATGCGGAGCAAGAGAGGGAATCCTCGATTCTTGATATAATTCAAAAGAAACAACTTACCCCGAAACCACAAGGGAAAGTTCCTGCCAACTCGAATGACGTTCCCTTACCGGAAGCATACAGTGGGCCGCATATATTTCTGTGCATGATTGGTGGTGGTCATTTTGCAGCTATGGTAGTTTCCTTGACACCGAAGCAAACGAAATCTTCAACAACCGGGCCTCTAGCTCGCGCAGCAACAGTACTGGCGCATAAGACCTTCCACCGCTACACAACCCGTCGAAAGCAGGGAGGTGCACAGTCTGCAAACGATTCTGCCAAAGGGGCAGCACATTCAGCCGGATCAAGTCTAAGACGATACAATGAGCAAGCTTTGACTGACGAAGTCCGGTTGTTGCTTCAAGAATGGAAGGGCATGATCGATACCTCCGAATTATTGTTCGTGAGAGCCACGGGAAGCACCAACAGACGAACCCTTTACGGCCCCTACGACAACCAAGTGCTCCGGCAAAATGACTCGCGAATCCGCGGGTTTCCATTCAGCACCCGCCGAGCCACCCAAAACGAGCTCATGCGCTCCTTCGTGGAACTGACCCGCGTGAAAGTCATTGAAGTAGACGAAGCAGCCATCGCCGCCGCGAAACGGGCTGCTGAAGAGGCGTCCAGAGCTTCAGCCGCCGCCAAATCTGCAAAGTCCTCCACTCTTGCAGCGCCGAAATTGTCCGAGGAGGAAGAAACGGCTCTGTTACACACAAGCCAAATTCAAGCCCTAATACGGCGATCCAAAGTCCCCGCCCTCCTCTCCTATTTAATCACCAACTCTCTATCACCCGACTTCACATTCTCTCCTCCTGACCATCACGCACCAACACCTCTACACCTCTCCGCATCGCAAAATTCGGCACCACTAGTAACGGGCCTCCTCGTAAAGGGGGGAGCTGACCCAACTCTACAAAACGGTGACGGAAAAACACCCTTCGATCTAGCCGGCGACCGCGCAACCCGCGACGCCTTCCGTGTGGCACGCTCTGAGCTTGGCGAATCGAAATGGAACTGGGAAGCCGCTCACATCCCGACGCCTATCTCAAAATCCGAAGCCGAGGCGAGGGGTGCAAGAGAGAAAGAAGAAGAGGCTAAAAAGGAAGCAGACAGGAGAAAAGCAGAGACAGAGAGGTTGAAGGAGGAAGGACCGAAGGTTACTGATGCCCCGCTGGGTAAGGCGGCTGGAAGAGGCAGAGCGCTGGCACTTGCGAAGACGGCTCAGGAGAAGAGGGAAGAGGAGGCTAGAGGATTGACGCCGGAGATGCGGATGAAGCTGGACAGGGAAAGGAGGGCGAGGGCGGCGGAGGAGAGGATGAAGAGGATGGCTGGTGGGGGGTCTTGAGATGTGGATATAGCAGATTTCAGTTAAAAATTTGCATATCCAAACTTGAATACATACCAAGGCACAGGGTATTTTATTCAAAGTAGGCACATACTTCAGCAGTTTCTTTGTGACTTCCTTGGGTAAGCTGGTGGGTTCATTCTTTCCCCCCGTCGCCTACCTCACCACGACTCCGACCCTAACCAAAGGTCAAGCTTCAACCTCGACCTTACGGGAGTGTCTCATATGAAGTTCTCATATGAAGTTTACCTGGGGCCGCGAGAAACGAAACGAAACTGTTGCAGTACGGAGTTTGTGCCTCGATGATCCTTCATCCAGTCTTTCTGTAACTTAAATTGACGACTTCAGGGGTTGCTCGAGCCTAGACGAGGCGAATTTTTTTTTGGATTGTGTGGCTTCACTCTTTCAACTTGTAATAAACAAAAAATGTAAGTCAAGATACGAATAAGAAATCATGTTGAAAGGATTTCCTCGAGCATTTGCGTCGAGCTCCAGCCGTCTTTAATTGATTCCTACCATCCGATTGGTCAATCAAGTCAAATTTCCGAGATTAGATGCAAGGCTACGGCTGTGCCGCAGCCAGTGGAGACCAGAAAAAAGGGTCGATTTGAATATTCCTCTCTCTTTCTTTGGAATTAGCATTTGGCAGACAGTTCAACCATCATTGCCAGCTAGCAATACTCCTCAGGTAAGTGACCGAATAGAAACCCAGAAAAGGGAGCATCCACTAATCTTAGTCAAAGTTCGGCACCTCCTATTCCAGCCTACCATCACGATGTCGGCCATCATCCTCGACGTCAACTATGTGCCCATCGTAGTCAACAACTGGCCAAAAGGCTTCTCGGGCTACATCTGCGGTACTATCCCATCCACCGACGCGTCCTGTTCAACCGGCGCAGGATCCAGTCTCCGTAACATCGGCACCGACCCCCCTCAAACATTCACGAAATGCTGCAACGGCCGCCGCATCGTCAACATCACCCAACCCGTAACCGACCCCTCAGACCCCTCATACGGCGTCTCATGCCTCGCATACTGCGAAGTCGACTTCGCGCGAACGATTGATAATGGCACCGGGATCGGATTCGGAGATTATTGGGACTGCGTGTCGAACAGAACGCAAAACTGGGATAGGAAAGCAGAGGAGATTACGGGACAAATTACGTGTGGGTGGGTGAACACGTCGAGGCATGATCAGTGTGTGAATAGTGTCAGTGTTGAGCAGAGTTATTATTCGATATCGACGGCTTCGGCGGCTATGGGGAATGGGACTACGTCGGCGACGGCTACGGAGTCGAAGACTTGGAAATCGTGCCCAGCTGACAGGACTGCCTCTGCTACTTCGAGTCCTTCGTCGACTGCGACAGGAAGCAAGTCAGACGCCCGGCTCGCGAGGGGAGAGGCGAAGAGGTACTCAATCGGGATGGGGCTGTTGATGCTTGCTTTCAGCCTCCTTCTCAGCGCGTGAGCAATGAAGTGCTTGACCTGAGAGCCACATGATCTCTTTGCATGATTGCAATATTGGACAGGCCTCTGAATCACTGCTACAAACCTGGATCACAAGTCTGACTCAAGAGCAATATGGCCACTATCACGTCACCGCGTCATGCCAGCTCAGCTTTCGCTGCACTTCCCCGGATTGTCTTGCGATACTAGTTCGATTTGCGGGACTAGAGATGGTATGATTTGGGCTAAGTAGCAACTGGAGGTCCGGCTAAGTGATCTTCCTCGGAATCGGGAATTTCACCCTTTCACTTCTGGTCCCAGGAAACTCGGCATGCCTGTCGAAAAGATCAGTGGCGACGAGCGGGGAGCCGCAGCGCACCATGGCTGGTTGCAGGGTAACGGTTTCATGTTAGAGGAAGTTCAGGATGAGGAAAGTCGAGCCGTAGAGCCTCTGAGCCTATGATAGGAATATCAATTATGCAAGTCAGGTTCAGGATATGCCAATCAATGACTGTGCCAATAGGGACATAAGTTTCCTATATGTTTGCCCAGCAGCGCGTTACTCAATGCCCTATTCACAGAGAGTCATTCTGAACCCTTTTTGTTATTTGGGGAAGCCAGAAGAGGAGAAGAAGGGTCCTTGAAATCACAATCCTCGCCTCCCCCCTACTGGCCACTGGGCAAGCCGGCTTGCTACTGCACACCGTCTGTTTGTATCAGCATCAATTTCAGAGCCACCCAATCGCAAATCTTTTGAGCTCTACAAATAGGGAGGTAGGTCCCGTCCCATTTCCTCTCTTCAGATTCCTCATCTCTGTCAATTCAAGAAAAACAAGTTCAATCTCCAGCATCTTACTCTCCATGTCGAAGGTATTAAACTTGCAGACTTAAGCAAAAATGGCAGCCACTCTCCTCCCAAATGCTTCCCCTCTTTCCCTCGGAACTTCCAAGATTGAAGAGCCTTCTTCTTACAACAGCTTTCCCGCCATCGACTTCAAGTCTGCCTCCCCCGAAGCAGCCCTGAACACCCTATCAACAACAGCCTCCACCACCGGTGCAGCCCTCCTAACCAACCTCACCATCCGCCCCCCAATCACCTCAATCCAAATCTCTTCACGCGTCTCTACACCAACCCCTCCCTCGCCACCCGCCTCAACGCAACCTACCCCACCCGCGGCGTCTTCAAAAACGCTTGTCTGAACCCCACCTCTCCCCTAACCATCGACCAAAAAACCACCATCGACCTCTCCCTCGCCCGTCTGCAAAAACTCAAAGAACTTGACCCAGCTCTCATAACTGAACTCGGCTCCGATTTCGCGGATGTGCTTGACTTTTACGCCATGGTTGAGCGCGATATCCTTCCCTTACTTATGCGCGCCACTTCTTCCATCGTGGGACAGGATATTGCGCCTTTACATGCTAGTGCTAACAATAACCTCCGTCTCATTGACTATTTCGCCAGCGATGTGGAGAATAGATGTGGAGAGCACCGTGACTACGGCACCTTCGCTATCGTTTTCCAAGACCGTTCTGTAGGCGGACTCGAATTCGAGGTTAATAACAAATGGGAGCCGGTTCCGGCTGACGTTGATGCTGTGGTTAGTTGGGGATGGTGTGGTGCTATTTTGGGGGATGAAAAGGTTGTTGCTGCTAAGCATCGGGTTGTGAGGACTGTGCCGGTGAGGGAGAGACGTACGACGGCTGTGGTGTTTGTGGCGCCGGATTTGGATGTTGTGTTGAGGCCTTTGGGGGTTGGTGAGGGAGAGGGGAAGGGGACTTGGTCGGAGAGGGTTAGGGCGGGAGGGTTGAGGGTGCGGGAGTTTAAGGAGGTTATGGGGAAGAAGTGGCGGCGGAGGGAGGGAAATGAGAAGGGGGTTGTTGTGGAAGGGGATCAGGATAGGGAGATTGTGAGGTTTATTAAGGGTATTTGAGCGGAAAATATTGGCTGGGTTTCGGAGTTGGGGGTGTTGTCATTTTTGTCTACTTTCTTGCATTGGCGTTTTAAGAGTCTATTGCACATTTCAATATTCAATGCCAATCGCCGAGGATTTAAAACCCAAAAAGTCATTATGTAGGCAGGCCGGTTTGCCCAAAAGAAAAAAAATCTTGTGTACAAACCCTTCCAATGCTTGGGATACTTATGCCTTTGAGAACTCGACTCATCAAGCTTGGAATTCTAAAAACACTCGTAACGTAACAAGGTCTTATTTTCCCCGAGTTTCTTATATATATATAGCCAAAGACAGAGACAAAAGCTCCTACTAATGACGAATTCAGGGGAAGAATGGCACAACCCCACCCTCACGTGCCCTGCCCTCCTAAATCATTACCCGCCAAACCCCGTCCCGCAATCAGACCCCGCAATACAACTATACACCCCTCCAAACCTTCATCGTCAAGACTCTAACATCTTCAAAATGATTACAGGTATAGCCCACGTAAACCTCCTCGTCCCAGCAGGGACGTTAGACCAAGCCGAAGAATTCTACTCCGGCACCCTCGGTTTCACACGTATCCCCGTACCGCAGTTGCAAAGGGGTACTCTTGCCTGGTGAGCCTCCCTTTGCCCTTTCCGCCGTAGTTACTTCTCAGAACATCTCTTACATAGGTACTGAAGAACAATATCAGGTTCGACATAACACCAGGCGGACAACAAATACACATCGCCTTCGGAAACAACGAACTGAAATCATCCCGTCATCCATGTTTTAAACTCGCTTCTCCAGAAGCGTTGCTGGAGTTGCAGAATAGGGTTTATGAGCATCATGTTAGTGGGAAGGCGGCGGCGCCGCAGGAGGCTGATAAGCCTGATGGAGAGAACTCTGGTGAGTGTTATTGAAATCGTGTGCTGAGTCTTGGGGTTTTGTGTTGTCAAGTAGGTGGAATGTGGTGAGGCTGATTCTGACGATGATTAGGTGCGAAAGGAGTAGAGTATCCGAAGAGATTCTTTGCGAGGGATTATGCGGGGAATAGGTTGGAGTTTAGCTTGTGAGCGGACTGGGATGTTTTGTTTTGGAGACTCGGACACCGGCATCACTCCTGCATTTTACACTTTCCATTCTCCACGATATATATATATATTTCCTTTTGGTGCGAAATTGTTCATTTTTTCCATCTCCCAGCAGATTCTTTTCAGTCATGCGACCACGAAACCTTATTCCCACTACTCGTACTTCTGGTGAATATCAAGGACTTCTTGGTTATCGTACTGCGTCCCGTAAAAAGCATGATTCAGTGTTCGAATCACTCACTCGGCGTGAATACAGCGAAAATGAACAGTGATTCGAACGTTCAAGGTCCCAGGAAAAAGTATTTAAGGAAGGTTTTCTTGCCTCCTCCATCGATAATTCAAACCATCCCCAACAAGAGAACCATCTCACCCTCAACAACTTCGAAATCAAAACCAATCATCCTCCACAATGTCAACTCCTTCACGTTCGCCCAGCAAGGCCCCGAGCAAGGCCCCAAGCAAAGCTCCCACCAAGGCTCCCAGCAGAGCCCCTTCCCAAGCTCCCACCAAGGGGGCAACCAAGATGCCAACCAGGGTGCCAACTTTGGCCGAAGACGAACCGCTCCCAGCATTCCAGACCAAGATGCCTACCCTTATGGATCCCCGCCTCGCAGCCCTGAAAGGTACCAGACAGCCAACGATGTCCAGCCCTTCGTCCTCTGCTTCCAAGACAACAATGATGAACCGCGATGGCTCTAGAGCTCCCACTGTCAGTTCATCGAAGCAGGCGACCATGATGAATCGAGATGGTACCAGAGCTCCTACCGTCAGTCCATCCAAGCAACCTACGGTGACGAATCGTGAAGCTTCAAGGGCTCCCACTGTCGTTGCATCAAAGCAAGCCACCATGATGAACCGCGATGGCACCAGGGCTCCCACCGTCGTTGCATCAAAGCAAGCGACTATGATGAACCGCGATGGCACAAGGGCTCCCTCTGCTGCTCCTACGAGAGGGGCAGCAACAATGCTGAATCGTGATGGTTCAGCCTCGCGCGCGCCCACGGTCAATCCATCGAAGCTCGCAACTATGGCTTCCAAAAGCGGATATGTCGGCAATACCAGAGTTCCCTCCGTCGCCCCCTCTGGCCTCGCTTCGATGCATACAAATAACAAGGATATAGCAATGGCAAGTCGACAAGCTACCATACAGTCCATGGCACCAGAAGATCGAGAAAAGCAGGACAAATGGGCTCGACACATCATCGAACAGCAGAAGGCCTGCCCACAGAATTACAAGTGGATTGAGAGACCAGGCGGATACCAATGCAAGGGTGGCGGACACGGTATCAGCTATATTCTGATCACAGAGGGCAAGTGTGGGGTGCTGAGTCTTCCTGGCGAGCCAGGAACGCAGGTATGGGGCCAGTTCGAGAGCATCTACTACCCGACAGAGATTGGAGGGGACAAGTATCATCGGGCGGAAGGCAGTGAGCATCTTGTGCACATGCATGCTCCTGGAGCGACGTGGGTGCCTGATCCTTCGAAGAAGCAGAGTTACCCTGATCCATATTAGGATGGGTCTCATTGTAGGATAGATAGTTCATAGATTTCGCTGCTTTGCAAGCCTTTTGAGATGTAATATATGCGTTGCCTAATTCCACGAGCCAGAATTCTGAACTGTGACATTGACAATTGTTGCTTCTAGACAATGATAGAAATATGCATGAACTCAATAGCATGGACTGGGAAAAGTGCTTACGCTACTTATAGTACTTAAGTGCGGGGCACACAAATAGAAGGTGCAGGAGAAATGGGGGATCAGTTCACCCGTACCGCACCGCAATTGACATGTCTGGTTGAAACAAAGGAACGCCATATCCAGTCAAGGGCCCTACTTCCTTCTCACCACAATCCTTTTGGGAACTTGAGAGACTTCTCATCTTTCTAAAACTGAACGTCGACCACTACCGCGGTCCATCAATCATTCATTTGAAAACATACATTCGCAGTTGATAAAAATTAGAGAAAAGAGCGTTGACCCCAAAGATCAAATACTGGGTGTATGGAGGCTACTTTCTTTCAACCTCAAGTGTGACGCGTCCGCAGGCGCCCATGTGCTTGTGGAGCCATATACCCAAATCCACTTGAACGCATAACCTTCACTTCTAATGGATACATGAATGCCATTCTCACGCACTCTAGATCATCAAAAGCTTTCGATTCCACGAAAACATTGAGGCCTCTGATACAGATGTCGCAGCTGTTGCGCGAAATCTGATCGCGCACTGCGGGCTATTCTGAATATATGAAGAAAATGGCTAGATAATCCTAAGCACCAATGTTCATGTCGCTCTGAAGCCAAGGTCCTATCGAACGAAACAGGTACGACGGATATAACTCAGGAGTGAAGAGAGTCTTGAGCGGCTTGTCCCGTCACCTTTTGGCCTGGTTACTCTGCCAGTAAGCCGAGGTGCCTGGCATTGATGAGGATTAATGTCTCATTTCAACTTCAGACCGGAGTCCAGACAGTAGCTGTCGTTGAGTGGGAAAGGTTGGGAGACTCGACACAGGAAAGATAGAGGGTGTGGGAAATTATTCGGTATTCGAAAAAGATATGTCAGGAAGGGGCCAAGCCCGTGTCGCGTTGAAATGCGTGCTCGGTCCTGCCGAATCTCGCCGATCTGAGAGTTTTCGACTCCTCCTGGAACTTTCTTCTCGACAGCAATTCCTGCGTAGTCCCTTCCTATCTCCATCGTGAATTCCATCAAAAGACTCGGATATTTGCATGCCTCTTCTCTTTTTCGGGCCAGTCTCGCCTGCCTTCTTACATCTGTGCCCCACGTCGCGTGTCTCTTTGAAAAAAATGGGTAACCTCAGTGGCGAGGCGTTCGTATCGCCGCCAACATACTTCTATTCTCCATCCAACTTTCTCAATTTGGTCAGCATTTGTCAAAAATGTCTCGGAAAGGCCAACAGGCCGGCAGCTTTCATAATCCTGTGATGTTACAAATTAGTCTTTGTGTTTGAAGGATTGGAGGCGGCTCACTCCCGTATCTTACGTACCACATGGCTGGGGATCTTTCCAAGTGCTCATGACTATGTCTTTTGTTCTGAAGATCCTAGGATCCATTCGTATTGAAGCTGAGATTCTAAAGCGAAGCGCTTTATGGCAAGTGCAAGTGCGATACATCCAGCAAAAGGAGCTACCACGCTTATTCCCTCAAGTCGCAAAGCGACGCGCTTTTGAAGCCGGACTATCTCATGGTTAGACGAAATGAGGATTCCATTGGATTCAAGGTCTCATTGCTTGCTTTGATGGCTTTCGATGGTATTGTCAATACTATTTGAGGATTTCTTGGCGCTGATGACTCAACAAAAGGAAAGTTGCTGACAAGTGAGAGCCTCGCCGCGGTTGGTTAATCAGAACTATAAAACGCCAATATATTACTATTGAGGGTCTTTTTTCTAATCCGTAAAGCCATCCCGGGGCTTAGGGCAAAAGTCACCGAGTTTTTCCCTCCGTCCCCCAACCTTCGCCAAGAGGCTGACCCGATTCGTCCAAATACGACGAACGGAAACGAACCTAGCATCTGCGCCTCATGGCAGACGCAACTTGACAACCAGACTAATTCTGGAACGAGTTATGGAATACCAATGAAGCCTTTGAAGTGGACCAAATTTAATCCCCAAGGATTGTCGGATAGATTAATTGTTATGGGCGAGGCGGCGATCTGGATTTTGTACCGAGCGACCCTGTAAAGTCACTTTCAGCTTGGAGGAGCTACAGTACAACCATGGATCTTGCGGTGAATCGTAGGAGCATTCAAAAGCTCTTCTACCTGTCCTCTTCAGCATCATCCATTCAAGAGTCTCAAGATGCTTGACCTATCAGCAAGTTCAGTACCGCTACCTGCTGTTCAAAATGGCACTTACAGTATATCAGAGGCGCCACTGGGGACTGCACGTCGTATTAGGATCGTGACTATCGGTGGTGGAGCGAGTGGCATAAACATGATCCGAACTCTTCGTCAAACCCTCACCGACTACGAGCATATTGTCTACGAAAAGAACCCCTCTATTGGAGGTACATGGTATGAAAATCGGTACCCCGGCTGCAAGTGCGATGTTCCAGCACATAACTATCAGTACTCATGGCGACACAACCCATCATGGAGTACGTTCTTCGCCAGCGCTCAGGAGATAGAGCAGTATCTTTGTACAGTTTGCGAAGAGGAGAAAATGGGCCCCTCTATCAAGACTTCGCATCAAGTCAAAGGTGCCAATTGGAACGAAGAGAAGGGAGTCTGGGAACTAGAAATACAGAATACAGAAACAGGGGAGGCGTTTCAGGATTACGGTCATTTCCTCCTCGATGCTACAGGAATTCTGAAGTAGGTCTAAAACATTTCAAAATATGTTCTTTTGGTTCGCTGACAAATATAGCAAATGGAAATGGCCTGAAATCGAGGGGATTCACAGTTTCAAAGGCGATCTTATTCACAGTGCGAACTGGCCCAAAGATTTCAAGTATTCTGGCAAGAAAGTGGCTGTACTTGGCAATGGCTCGTCCGGAGTCCAGATAGTTCCAGCGATCCAAAACGGTATGTGCTTTGCAATTTCCAGAGGCTGTAGCTAATATCACCAGATGTGAAAGAACTTGTCCACTGCATTCGCTCCCCTTTGTGGGTCGTCCCACCACCGCAGCAGACCTATCTCGCAAGTAAACCAGCTGAGCACATAGGCAAGGTGGAAATGGACGGAGACAGATTTACACCAACGCAAATCGAGAAATTCAAGTCGGATCCAGAGTACTATCTCCGATTTGTTAAGGCTATTGAAGAAGAGATCAACTCGAAGTTTCCACTTGTGAGTCAATGATGCTGGCAAAGTGCCCAACGTTTCTAAAAGACAACGCTCATCGTATGACACAGCTCCTCAGAGACAGCCAGCTGGCTAAGTATGCAATACAAATGTTGTCTCAGTACATGACGGCCACGCTAGGCGGAGACGAGCGGCTTGCCAAGGCACTGATACCCACCTTCCCTGTTGGATGCCGAAGACTCACTCCTGCAATTGGATATCTGGAATCACTGACGCAGAAGAACGTCCGCGTAGTCACCGACGAGATCGTCAAGATTGTGCCGAGTGGTCTTCAGTTAAACACCGGAGAAATAGTTGAAGTCGATGCCGTAGTCTGTGCAACCGGATTCGACGTTTCTTTCTGCCCTCGATTCCCAATTGTCGGCAAGAACGGTCAGAACCTGCAGACGCTTTGGAAGGAAAACTTGCCTCGAGCTTATATGTCTAGCTCTGTTCCTGGGTTTCCAAATTATTTCAGTGAGTAAGCCAACAGCCCCGAAGATATTGTTTGCTGATAAACTCCAGTGTTTCTGGGACCGAATGCCCCAATCGGCCACGGATCCGTCTTCACTATTACAGAACACGTCGCTAAATACATGGCCAACATAATCCGCAAATGCCAAACGGAGAACATAAAGTCTATCGCGCCTTCTGAAGCTGCTCTAGATGACTTCTACGAGCACCTCGAAACATTTATGCCTCGAACCGCTTGGTCAGGTACATGCCGATCCTGGTTCAAGGCTGGAAGGGAAACGGGCCCAGTCACTGGTGTACATCCGGGAAGTCGTATACATTGGTTTCATATGCTGGAGCACTTCAGGGGTGAGGATTTTGATTATACGTATGAAAAGAGGAATCGATTCGCGTATCTGGGCAATGGATTTTCGACAAAGGAGTTCGGAGATGGGGATAAGACGTGGTATTTGGGCGCCTTGAAGAACTAAGACTGAGGGGGAGGATTGCTCAGGCATTCGCGTTGCGCATGTCGACTGGAGTTTGGCATATTGGGAATAGATTTCATGCATACTATCATGAGAGATGAATAATATAGAAGCATACCTAGAGAGATCCATGAGCTTCCATTAACTCTGACGACATGTCATTTTTAACGCACAAGGTTTGGCCAAGTTGGAGAAATGTCTTCCCGAGGAAGTAGTTAATGTATCAGCGCATCTATGATAGTTTCGAAGGCTTGAACACCACTTTCCCCGCCAGACGCTCTCTTGCTTGGGTATCATGTGAAGGCAACACTATCAACGGCCTCTCACTAGCCAACTCCTTTATCTTCCTGAGCGTCTGTACCGCCGCTACCGTATCGTCACTAACGCCATCCGTCTTCTCCTTATCCAGAAACTCCAAGTTATAAGTCGCATCACCCGTCAAAAAGTACGTAACATCCTCTCCAAAAACAATCAAAGACACATGTCCAGGCATATGTCCCGGAGTGTCGACGGCCACAACTTTTCCATCACTCGTAATCGGATAGCTCTTCTCGAACGGCCCAATGGGCCCCCCTTTTGCTTCCAAAAACTCAGGCTTGAAATCTTGAGGCCAATGACTCGGTGCCGCTCCTTGAAGTGTGCTTTTGATTGGATTCTTGAATGCTTCCCAATGATCTTTACTCATGAACACGGGCGCTCCTTCTAGATCTGAAAGCCCGCCGGCGTGGTCGTAATGAACGTGAGAAACCACAACCGCCTTCAATGAACTAGGCTCTATTCCTTTCGCGCGAAGTTGTGAGCCAATACCCTCGTTTGGCTGGATATGCATCTGGCTCATCATTTTGATACCCGGTGCCCAGAAGGGAAAGTAACCCGGGTCATTGCATGAAGGCGACATGCCCGTATCGAATAGAATGTTGCCTTCTGGATGGGAAATGAGGAATGTGTAGACGGGAAGGTCCGAGGACATCCATTCTTTGTCTGTGAGGACGCGGAGGACGCGAAGAAAGAAGGGCCGGGTTGCGGGTTGGGTGTAGGCTGAAGGCCTGATTCGAAGGGACCCTGTTTGGAGAATTTGGATTGCAATTGGCATTTCTGTAGATTGATAGCCCAGGAAACGGCGTACCTCTCTGCTGTCTAATATAGTTTTGAGATTGGGGCTTTCAGCTTAGGCCTAGAGATTTCGTGAGGAAGTTTGGAGGCGGTAACATGTGGAAGCGGATGCTGTGTATTCGGATCCATCTGAAATTATTGCATGGAAAATCAATCCTTGAGACTAGAGCATCATTTAAATGATGCTCATATGATCGTGTTGGGAGGCACAGCTGAGTCCTCCGGCACGTGAACAATGCAATTTCACGCCTTCGGAAGTTCGCTCTTGCCTGGAAACTTGCTACCGTGACGGCATAATTATCAACCCGGCTCTAGTGGCAAATCTGCCCGTTGGAAGTTCCTCAAAGGGAAAACAATTCGCTATCATAATGCGTGAAATTAAGAATGAGCCGAGGTTCCAGCTCTCAAGCCCTGAGAGCCTGGGCCTGCGGTGGCTCCGAGTGTGACGCTAGCCTATCTTAGCTACGGGATAGGGGGCGTTGTCATGACTTTGCCTTCTCCACTCTTACAGACAATTCAAAGCCAGCTTGTATCAACCGTGCCAACAAATGATATCAAGCACTTGCCCGATATTTCAGCATTTGGTACGAAAATCTGCTCCTCGGTCAGCGCTACTGGTTTCAATTCCCTCCTTACTAGAGGAATAACCTTCAACCTTTATGCTTTCAAAAGCTACTAGGCTGCAAATTAAAGCCACCGAGTGCAAGATAGAAAGAGATTCGTAGGGAGCAAAAAAATCGGCACTCATATTGAACGTCCCTCGCGGCGTAGCACTCTGAAATCCCGCAATATCAATCCCGCCTTTTCTTTCCACTGCGAGAGAGATTCTCGAAGCAGACATGGACAGTCGCAGAACTTCGCGACCTGGCTCGCCCAAAAAAGAGGGATAAAAGCAGCCATTTGGTATGTTCATTAGTACCCCGAATTGAGAGGAGCTTATACACTTACCGACCAAATATGCCCTTCAAGGTGCCGCTCATACTGGCACAACAAAATTCCAACCTCTAGCCCAAAATTTCCAGATAACGTCGAACACCGCGACTGCGGACGACGGCTCCCTTCCAAAATGCCATAGTTTAGAAAGCTGCTGAGGCCCTTGTGTTGGAAATTGTAGCCAAGATGGGTCACTCTGAAGGATTACTTTCGTGCTTCTGCGAAAGATATCAAGTCATAGATGGAATGGACTGGCCTCATCATATGGCAGGGATGATGTCCCGGTGTATTTGATCAAATGGGAATTTGGGTGTGTGAATCAAGTGGAATAGACGCAGATATGTGTCTTCAGCCCAAAGGATTGATGCCAGTTATACATGGTTGAATAAGCCAAACTTGGGTTTGATGCGTCTCGGAATCGGCTTTGATTGTTGTAACGATCTGCTCGGCGCCCGCATATCTCAATCAACTCCACCTTCTACCTCGACACCACCAAATCTCCCCTCCTTAAATTCCCGAACCATTTCTTCCATCGTAACCCACTCTACGCCCTCATGTGCATTGATGTATTCGAAGAGTCGCTGATGCATCAAGATGACCTGTGGCTTGCCACTCACTTGCGGGTGGATACTCATTGGAAAAACGAAAGTTTCGTGCTCCGCATACAGATAATCGAACTGGTCCTTCCACAATTGCTCCACGGAGCGAGTATCAACATAGCCGTGGGTCGAGGCCTGCTTGAGTGAGAGATTAAATGGAAGCCAGTCATCGAGGTGCCAGTTCGCAGGGACTTCGACGATGCCGGAGGGAGCGAGTGAAGACATAGGGGTCATCCAGCTGGATGCCGGCTCGTTGACATTGGTCTCTTTCCATTTTGTATCACTGTAGGGACAGTAGTATAATTGCGAATCGTGGTGCATGAAGGAGTGATCATATTCCTGGATTCTGTGGTTAGCAAAGAGGACTGGGCGGAAAAGAGCGAAACGTACAATACCGAACTCTTCAAGAAGATGTACCGTTTCCTTCGAAGTATTCCAAGCTGGAGCGGTCCACCCCTTGGGCTTCCTTCTCGTAAATTTCGTAATTACATCAATGGACTTCGTGAGAATATCCTTTTGTTGCTGCTCGCTCAGTGTGCCGACATGCTCGTGAGTATAGCCGTGAAGTCCTCTGTGTGGAGTGAGCATTCGGGTCCCGACTCCTGCGGAAAGCAGTGTTGCTCACATTTCGTGGCCGGCGTCTCGAATTTTCGCAATCTGTGATGGGAAAGATTCGATTGAGTGGGCAGGCACGAACCAGGTGGTCTTGATCCCCAATCTATCCCATAATTTCAGGAGTCGGTCAATGCCCACGGTTGCGCCGAATATTCCTCGAGAAACGTCGGTTGGATTCGCTGGGCTACTATCCTTTGTGTTGATCCTGAAGTCTATTAGTCCGTGACCCAGGGGCACTTGACACGGAGAGAAATACCATCCACTTACAGCATCTACATCAATCCCGTAAGCCACCAAAACTCGTTTAACCATGATCACTGGTATACTTTGAACAATCACAATTGTCTTCAGAAATGGAACATTTTCAGAATCGGGTCCTGGACCCGTTTTGAGTTGATCGTCCCCTGTGCGGGGTTGTTTACACACCCCTATATTTTAGCGTTCCGGGAAGGTACGCTTCAAGAACATCCCACTCTTGCCTCAATGTCGTCACCCAGAACGAATCAGGAAGTAACAGCCCGCTCCAACAAATGAGTTAAGGGGTGCAGCTCTCATGTGCGAACCCTGGATGTGGTTTTGGTCTTCCTCATTCACCATCGGCAACATATTGGACCTCAACACAAATTGGAAAAACCAAGCCGAACTCCCCATCCTCTAAACTTGATTCCATAATTCTTGAATTCATAGTTTCACCTCCTGACTTTCACTATGATCAAGAAAATAGAATGCCGTGGAACACCGTACGAGGTAAGTTCAACGTCTACCCAAAACTAGCTTCTGGCGATCTGATATTTACGCTAGATCGGCTTCACTCATGGCTCATCTGCCATGGGTGAGATCAATCGATGCATATATTTTTATGCCGGTCTCTTCATGAAGAACAGCAAGCAGACTTGGCCGCAGGTCCGAGACACGGCGAGGAGCTTTGATGTCGAGATTAGGGCACAATGGCCCCGATTTCACCAAGAACTTCAAGGTGGGATACCTGTTTGCCTGGAAATCGGCCTGCTAATGTGTCGCTAGGAATTGCCGACGGCTCGAAAAGGGATATTTTGGATATCGTGGCAGTCAATGTGAGGACTGAAATTGCTTTCGGCCTGTTCTCCGATGGATGCACCAGTTTATTTTGGAGGACGCCTGGCCGCATTTTCCTCGCTCAGAACTGGGATGTACGTGAAATCATTGATCGAACCCCTATTTCGTCGTCCTGCTAAACCTCAATACAGTGGGTAGAAGCGCAGAAGCCAAATTTGATTGCGCTCTCGATATATCAGGACTCTTTCCCCACCATCAAAATGATCACCGAGGCAGGCATCATTGGAAAGATTGGTCTCAACTCTGCAGGGGTCGGGGTGTGCCTCAATGCTATCAGAGCAAAGGGTCTCGACGCGGTGCGAATACCGGCCCATCTGGGTCTGCGGATGGTCCTAGAATGCTCATCAACAAATGAAGCTGTCGCGAAACTTGAAGGTGTGGGGATGGCCTCGTCGGCTCACATGCTAATTGGGGACGGGTCAGGCGATGCCACTGGGTTTGAGTTCACCAGCACGACAATTGCTAAGCTGCCAGTGGATGAGCAAGGGAGAATCATTCATGCTAACCATCTCCTTTTACCTCACAAAGGAGCAATTGAAACACCATGGCTCAAAGATTCGCCGGAGAGGGTGGATAGAATGGCGCTCTTGACAGGACAGTTGAAAACCAAGGCCCCCAGCTGGAAGGACGTCAGCGGGTTGTTTGAAGACCAAGATGGATTACCAGGCGCAATCTGCAGATCCGAAGAGCTTCCGAGCACGAGCGCTACATTATTCAACATAGTTATGGACTTGAAGAGAAGAACAGCTGTAGTGAGAATGGGAAAGCCATGTAATGTAGAAGAGGTAGTTGACTTGTCCTTCGATTAAAAGAAGCTGCCCTCCCCATTTACAAAATTTGGAAGGCGGCAGAAAGTGGAAAATTAATTCAGCAAATGCAAACATAAAAGCAGAAGTACCAAAACAATTCTGGACCTAGCGAAGGAAGGCAATCACGAATCGCATATCGAACAGCCGTCGGCCAACTTGAGGACAACGTAAGGTGTTCAGGATCGAGGTATATCTTGAAGCTCCAGGAATGATATTGTTGCGGCAGTGCAAATTCTTGATATTTGTCATATAAATCGTATTACTGACGGCATTGTACTGCATTTTGGTATACCTTCGTATAATGGACATGCATGGATGTGCGAAGTTACCCCGAGAGGTTTAGGCTGGTGGGAAACGCAGTGAATTGGAGGTAAATGGAAATGTGTTTGACTTTACCTGATGGATCATTCCTGCTGGTTGAATTCCATACGATATACTTATCGCTTGGTATCTTTTTGCCAAGTTGTCGCTTCCGTGTTTCCAAGGTCTGCCGCGGCCTGAGCACCATACGAAAGTACCTCAATTTTTCCCTTCGCGCCCATATAATTTTCGCACAGTGTGCGACAGAGCGTGGATAGGTTTGCACATGGAGAGTTCTGTGTGAACGACTTCGCGCCGGGCGCACACTTCTTCCATTCTCGCGCCCTCGATCTTAAGGAATTAGAACTTGTCGGTTCGCTGGGACTCCAAACTGGACTCCGTCGTACCGAAATATATCAATTAAGCTTAGTAGCATTTTGAAATCGGCTGGCGTCAATGTTGTCCGCAAAACTAGTGTGATTTTTTGAAACCTCGAACATCAAGTGATGATCTGTTTCCTAGCCGTTCTCGAGTCACCACCCGCTCTGGACCACGAGTAGAGAGATACCAAGCCGGGTCGCGACTTCGCGATGTGACGCGTTTTCTCTTAGAAGTGAGCTGAAAATAAAGCCACAGGAAACAATAGATCTCGTCCCGTAGCTTCTACACTTGTGGCGTTGGTGTAAAGTCTGGTCAAATGAACCTTAGCGTCGGAAAAGTGCGATTCATCGCAAGCCTTTGCTCTGCCAGACTGACATCCAGCTTTGACTTGCTATAATATCAACGAGAAATCTACGTGGAACCTTCATTGATGAACTTGATCAACTGACGGTACTTCGTAAAAGGTGTCACGTTGTTTCAAGCAGAGTTTGGGCATTTTTAACCTTCCGAGGTTTAGCCCCCCGGTCGATCTGTAAGATCGCTCAAGGGTCGAGTATCCGTGGGGCTTGGACCCCCTGAAGACGGTTCTTTTTCAGCCTTGGCACGCTTTTCCTGTTCCTGGAAGTATTGCCCTTAGCGTTTCCGCATTCACTCCCGCGAAGGTTGCGAAGCATCACAACGCGATGATTATTATTACTCAGCAACAACAACAAGAGGTGCCAAGTTCCAGTGTGGATATTTAGTTGTTGGTGACAACGTGAGTACGACTGCGAAGCCTTGGCCATCGGAAGCGCTGCAAGGTACAGAGACAGGGGTGGCACAGATACCTTACTGGTACCTTGATTGCAGAAAAGATATCATGCGGTATCAGAAATGTTCGTCTGAAACATTTAACAACTACCAATGCTTCTTTTGCTCAAGTTCATCCCAATCTGGTTCAATATCTCGTCCCTTTTTTGCGCCTTGAGACGACCTCCAAGACGGGTCTGAATCTTCATCGCGGAGGCATAACGACAGAAGAATTCTTACGGCAGCGGTCAGATCTGTACACGGTCCCGCGATCTCGCCATCTCGCATTCTTGCGATTCTGCGATACTACTAGAGTACCTTTCGGCTGATCTATGGTTCGAGATTCATGTCCTCCGGCTCTGTCCCCCAAGCTGGCGAGCCTGATCCGCCCTCGACGTGTTTGGCCAAGCCCCACACGGCAGGGGTGATGCCAGATTGGGTTCGGCAGCCAGTCTGATCGATTCTAGTCCTGAAGTTAGCGCTTTGCTGTCCCTCAGGTGGACCCATGGCGTCTCTATGACCTCCAAGAACCTTCACGCCCAAGAGCTATTTCAGGCCAAGCTGGTTGTCAAGTATTAGACGCACCGCACGGGTGGAAAAATGATTTTGTCCAAGAACATGGTCCACAAATGAAGAGGCGTTGACGCCGGTGGCCTTCCTTTCGGTCCCAAGGAAAGCTAGCATCTAGAACGCGTCAGGTAATAATGGTAAGACTTCTTGATTCCCTCTCTCCCTTCGTTCCTCTGTCAGAATAGTTCGTTACCGTTACACTCCTCGCCAGACTCTACCATTTTTGTTACTCGACTCTGTTTGTAGCTCTTGAAGTTGCGTCCTTTCATTCATACGAGAGTTTCTGGGACGAGTCCTCCCAAGTCTTGAAATTCTGGCTACTAGTAGCCTAGAATATTGGGCTGAGGAAACCTTTGGGGCTTCCATTACGGAAATTCGTCGCCGTGCGAAGAGTTCGCCATCTACGACGTGCCGGCGTTTCGAACCTGGAGACCTATCCGCTCAGCCTCAGAAGGTCGAAACATCGAGAAGCTTGTGTCGGATACAGCGACTTGAAACGAAGCCGCGAAGACTTGACAGCGAGCACACCACCACTGTCCGTGCGAGCTCGAACACCAAAATTTATACCATCTATCCTACAAATTATCTTTGTGGTTCAGTCAGCCGTTTGTTGGCGACACCGGCATTCATTTTCCAACATCACCTTTATACCTCGACACTCGTTTATATCCCCCGCATGTAGATCACCGACGGGCTCGGAGTTCTACCTACTCACGTACAGTACAACTGATTTTCATCTTGCAATATTCATAATCATAATTCGCCATGAGTGCTTTCGGTTCTGTTTCCTTAGCCAATAAGTTCGGGTAAGTAAAGGGAAGAGATGTGTCCATGATGACTGCTGATAATTTCTGCAGAATTGTTCTAGGATGTCTGATTGCACTCACATTCATAGCTGGATTTATCAAGTTATATATCAACAAACGAACGTAGGCAACCCCCTGGATCAAGATTCGTACTCTACTGAATTTTTTCCTAGCCTGAAAAAGAACACAAAGAAGCAGGAATTGGAAGCTGCGGCAAATGTGAATGACAAAGAAGAGTTGGTTACGAGGCAGCTTGATGAAGGTGATCTTTTTGGTGTTAGAGCTCTCGAGGCTGGATATTTTGGGGGAGTTTCTCAATCGAGACCATCCTCTCCGGCTCCTAGCACTTCATCTTATGTGCTATCCCCAAACACCAACGTCATCAATTGGGGAGAGCGTACTCACTCGGCATCAAGTAGTGTTACGGATGTTACAGCAGCCCAGCGGTCGAATGCCAATTCGCCTCTCACAATTCCGAAAGCCGCTAAGCATGCCCCTTCGCCTCTGCGATTACAACCTTCCGATGCTGAGTTGAATGGGAGGATTACCCACAATGCCTCGAATGTGGGTGGAATTGGGGGGACGTATATGCCACCGTTGTCATCACCTAGGACCAATGGGGATGTTTCGCCTGTTGAAACTCAACAAGAGAAAGGCTGGGTGTCCCCATTGGACGTTCACTTTAGCAAATCATCCACGTCAAAGACAAGTGCCAGACCGCCATCATACTTGCCCCGACTACATTTCCCGGATCCTACTTTTAACAAAACTACGTTAGTGGTTCCCACGCCTACTGGATCTGTCGCTGGAATGAATTCTGAGGCAGCTTCAGTTGTGAGCAGCGAAGGATCACAGCACAATTCTAGGGTGGCCGAACCTGCGCAGGTAAAGTCAGCTACAGCTGATTTAATTCCTCGGCAACCACCAATGAGAGCAGCGAGGCATACACAGCGCTCTATTTTCCCTGTAACGGATGAAAGTGGGGATCGACCGGCATCACGTCGCAGCCCGAAGGCATTCAACATTCCAGTTCCACCAATTCCTCAAGACGGGCCGGCATTGACCATTGATCCTAACTTATTTCCCGAAGATGACAAACCGTGGGGTCAAGACTCGCCCGTCATTCGCGACTCATTGGTCAAGAAGCAACGAGTATCCGCCTACAAACCTTCGCGTGCAAATGACGATGCCCTCGAAGTAGAGAAGACGTCTCGGAGTCGGGCTCATAGTACGGCCGCGTCCAGCCTTTACAGCACGACTACTTCAATAATCGATGAGGCCAGCAGCCACGCATCTCGAAATCGTTCCCGCTCATCTTCAACACGGGGCCGAGATCGCTCGGTATCATCACATCACCGTGCTCGATCAAGCTCGAGACAAAGCTTCAGCCAAACACGAGACTCTCTGCGGCAGCACAGCAGGAAAGGTTCAGAAGACAAGAGGCGGAGTAGGGACAGGGATCAAATACACTATGACCCCACATCTCATAGCCGGAACAGAAGCGGCTCAGTACAAGGGCGAGCTGTAGATTTTGATCACCCACGTGAATCGCCATTCTCGAATTCAAACGCGATCTCAAATCACTCCGCCAGTTCTTCAGGTTCCAGCATCGACACGAGGAGGAAACCCAAGCACGAGCCGCCAAACCTGCCGAAATTGGAGCTCTTTGGAATGTCTTTCCCTGAGCCTGACCGATTGTCTGTGAATGTTGCTGCACGCGCGCGAGACAGCTCAGCCACGGGTAGAAACAGGAGTGCGAGTGAGGCAAGCACGAGCAGTATTGGAGATTTCTACGATGCATATTACAGAAACTCTACAATAGCTCAACGTGCCTCGCAGATCCAGACTCATGGCGGTAGTGGGGATTTGAATTTGGGTGCGGGGAGGAAACCTCCGCCGTTGAAGCTCGGCGTTGGTAATGGGTTCATGGGGGAGACAATCAAGGAGGTGCCGAGTCCGGCACTGACACCGAATGTTGTTATGCCGGACAGGTATCCATGATCCAAATTGGGTTTGAAGTGGACAATGCTTAATGGAGTATTCATGATGGTGGGAGTTTGTACTTCGAAGCAACAGCAAAGAAAAGCGTGATGTATAGACAAGACGAATAATCTAATGTATATATATCGATGAGGAATACCTTACCATTTATTCCAAGTTTCCTTGGTTTATCATTCTTCTGGACTTTTCCTTTCATTCCATCTCGTGCCGCCTTTCGACACTCGATGGCAGGTCAGGTATTCACAAAGTCGAGCCAGCATTATCTCATCGAAGCTAGGACATCGTCCTAGTATCAAGCCATATGAAGTTCATACAAGCCATCGACTTTCTAACGTGGCTTACGACTCGATAGATCATTGTCCTCCTCGGAAATTTGTCTTGCAGCGACTCTCTTGTTTCGCCAAATCATTCCATAGCGGTGAACTATCCAGATCGGCAGCAGCATGCTGAAGCATAGGCCTGCAAATATTGTGAAGCACCAACCGACGCCTACACTATCAATTATAACCCATTGAACAGCCAGACCTCCTGCTGAAAGGCTACATCGCACAATGTTGACTGCAGCTTGGGCGCTGGCGGGAGATTTTGGGTGGAGGTCCACGACCAATGTGCCACACATCTAAGGATATTTAGCCAAGCATTCCATGAGAATATTTGTTAGATTACACTCAAAATCATCGAAATCATGGCCCCGATGAAGAATTGTAGGACCAGTGGAGCTGCAACGGACTTCATCTTGTCAGTGTTCGGTTCGGCGACAAGTTGACATGGACTTACAATATGTGCGTGGAGTGACCACCCATATCCCGCAATGCAAACACTGCTAATAACAGCTGGATACAAGATGCTCCTGAACCTAGCTTTCTCAATTGGAAAGTGTTGCATGTCATCTCCCGAGACTTTGTCAATGGTGAAGCCGTTGTCTTTAGCGGTCAGGCGGTAGTCGCGATTCATGAGACGTCCTCAAAGAATGGTTAGAAAAAACCCTTTTCTTGAGGGAAATCTAGTCATATCGTTTACCAGATAGAAGAGAACCCATAGCACTTCCTGCTCCAAATGGGAGATAGATTAACCCTGCATTAAGCTCTGAGAAGCCGTAGAGCTGGATGAATAGCGAAGACATGGATGCCTGGACACAAGCAGATATTGTATAGAAAATCCCGTTAACCAAGACTATCAGAGCCACGCCTCTATGAAACAACAGCCGTAGACAGGTAACAGGGTTCGGAATATGAAAGTGGCGATTGGGTAGTCGCTCGGATTCCTTGCTCTGGTCCTTGATCGGACTTTTGCTAATCAGGACTTGAATCAAAGTGCGATGATGCCATTCCGGTAGAATACTCCCGTTACCGACAATAAGACGTGATGTTTCTGGCAGGAAAAGAGCAACGAGGACGAGACAAAATCCCGAGAGCAAGGCCAGAAACCAGAAGATCCACCACCAACCCGCATGCTGTGACAGAGCTCCGCCGATGGCTGGGCCTAAGCTTGGGGCAACGTTGGGTCTGTGATTATGTAGCCACTATGGAACAATCAAAGTAGTAGTTTGTCCACTTACCCACAAAGTACTGCGCCAACGAAAGCCCCGCGTTCAGCTGGTGTTGAGATGTCAGCTACCACTCCATATGCCATTGAGATAGTAGCTATTATTGAGTCAGCAAGTTTACCACCCCTCTTTGCTGTCATCTTGAAGTTCTGAGGCAGTCTGACTTGCCAGAAATTCCGAAGCTTTGGGCCATCCTGAGCACCAATAATGCTGCCCAACTCCGTTGCAAGGCCAACCCGACATTTGCGCAGCAGTATATGCACAGCGTCAGCAGGTATACCCAACGTCGGCCTGTCATATCCGTCAAGTCTCCTAAGATTGCAGGTGCTAGTCCCGAGACGAGCATATAAGAGGTGATTGTGAGATTGATCTTCTCGATCGAGACATTGAGGTCTCTGGAGAGCGAATTGATGGCGGGGTAGTAGATGAAGCTACTCAAGGTAGAAAACATGGCAGAAAATGCAACTAAAGACACTATGAGCCGCTTTTGAGCCTTTGTGAATATCGAGTATGGAATTGGAATAGATGAATCCTCTTGCTGAGGTTGAATTAGTGGCTGAAGCTTTGCTGGAGTGACTTCAAGACATTTGGCGTCTTCGAATTCTGAAACGTCTGCCATAATTATGGATTGGAGTACAGATCTGTGAGATTTGGGTCAAGTTGTTTTTATCAATTTCGGAAGTGATGCTGTCCCGTGAGAAGCTCTCAGTGAGTCATCAGACCGACAGATCATTTGCGGTGTTTTGAGCGACATCGGAAGGGCCTTTTTCCTCGGAACAATCGACGTTGCATTATTCGTTGGCTGACATTGCGAAATGGACGTATTTCCAAAATTATATGATACAGCGTCTTATTACGTAAATGTCTCTTAATTATCAAGTTGTGCTTGTCGTATACTTGTGGTGTCAGAAGCAGAAATACTACTCTTTTAGCACATTCTAATTGTCAGAAACTATTTTCTTTCGGAAACTGCATTTTAGGATTGACAGGATACACTTACAGTGACATAGCGCCCAAATATGCCTCTCACTGTCCAATATTATACCGCTTCTGCTTACTCACATAGTTACATAGTCGATACTATACTTTTACCCCGCTCTCACACAAGTGTTCGTTCCAAACAGGAGCACCACTGGTTCACCTACATGTTGGTTGAAAGACCCATTAATTTCTGAAACCTTACTGGCTATGAACAGGGCTTAGAAAATGTTATCTAATGTAAATGTAGAAGTCTTGCTGTACGGAATCTATCATGGTAACCTGATGGCGGGGCGGGGTATTTACAGTGCAGCAAGTGGGGCGTACCTACAGTAGGTCGCCAGGCTCGCAGGGCCACCTTACGAGCCTGATCAGTTAAGTCTGGGCATTTTAGGGCATTTCACACCAAAACCAAACCAAACCCAAAATTAATAATAATTAAGTCTTGCGATTTTTAGTAATGGAAAGAATCATTACTAATTGTTCTTAGTATTTCTCCCTCAATTAAGGTTTCCGTATTGTGGTTGTCCAATAATTATCAATTATTGTAATAATCTTTGGTTTTCTAAAGCCTGAAGCGAGGCTCGGTAGGCGCTGAAAAGGCGCTGAAAAGACCCTGAACTGCCCAGACTTAAGCGACCCGGCTCGTTAGACGTCTTCCGATCAACACCATGGACTCCAAGAAAAAACTGCGATCAATTCGAATAGAGCAACTATCCTCTATAAATGAGCCCTTTGCCATTGTCAACGCGTTCTTCTTTCATGATGTCCACCTGACGTGCTTGATCACAGATGTCAACCTCCCGGGTGCACTCTAAACTCGTACCTCGATACCTTTCATATTGCCTTCGCCACGCCATGCTTCGATACACTCCAGAAAAGTCTCAATTCCATGGCCCCAGAGGCCAGAACGCGCCATCGTCATCATCTGCTCAGGCGCCACGCGATCAATCGCTCCTTCGAGATTGAAGTAACTTGGTGTGCAACCGATGATACTGGCCATGGGCGCTGATCGCATCATGATCTGTGTTCCCCATTCCTCCGCGGCGGCAGCAGTCGGAGCTACGGCGAAAGGCTGCCCACCGGCTTTGCGCTTTGCTTCTGCCAGGACGTACGCTGCGTGCTCTCCTAGAGCACCGATGCCGAACAAGTAATTAGGGCTAGTGCCGGCTTGCCACGGCCCGCAAAGAAAGAGATTAGGGAATTTATGGTCGAGAATCCCGTGCAACGTCGTTAGACCGCTCTGCGCCCATTCTTCAGTCATAGAAACGCCGTCAATACCTCTGATGGTCAAATTGGCCTTCTCTGCTGGCGTGCCCCCATACGGTGCGCGGAAACCTGTGGCGAAAATGATAACATCGACGGGGTAAGACTGTTCGCCTACAATGATAGAGTCTTTGGTCAAGCGATCCACTCCTTTGCCGTCCGTATCGACGAGGGTCACGTTGTCACGATTAAACGTTGGCAGATAGTCGTCGTGGAAGCAAGGACGTTTGCACCAAGATGAAAACCATGGCTGTAGCTTCTTCGCAACATTCGGATCTTTGACGATCTTCTCCACGCGGGCGCGTACCCGGTTTTGTGGGGTAATATCCAAGGTCTTGAGAGTCTGTATGTACGCAGGAAGCTCCTCCATCGATTTGGGGCCAGAAGGATTGCCAGTGAGGGGCAACAAGATATGTCGAGTCCACTGATCATCCACCAAGTTGATTTTTGGTGGTTTCTCACCATTGAAATGCTGGTGGAAGTTTTTCAAGCGCTCTCGCTGCCAGCCCTCGGAAGTCGTCACTTCTTTACGGAACCATTCTGGATCGGTCTCTCGCTGATCGCGGCTGTCAACAGATGCAGGCGTCCGTTGAACGACATATAAATGCTTCGAGTAGCGCGCGAGATGCGGGACTGCTTGGACAGATGTCGCTCCTGTGCCAATGATGGCTACCCTTTTGCACTTCAGCTTTTCAAGTGACGGATCTGCTGGCGATCCACCTGTGATCGAATAATTCCAGCGAGATGAGTGAAATGTATCACCTTGATACTCTGATATTCCCGGAATCCCCGGCAGCTTAGGCCAGTTTAGCACGCCGTTTACCATTGCCACGAACCGTGAACGGACATTCAACGTTTGCGGCGGCTCTCCTGTACGCTTTTGGACGAGCTCCACCAGCCATTCCTTGGTCGCCTCATCCCACACCAAATTTTCGGCTTTCGTCTGGAATACAGCACTGTTGACAATATGCCACTTCTCAGCAACAAGATTAGCGTAGTTGCGAATCTCTTCGCCGTACGCATAGCGGTGTTTTGGCATGTAACCCGTCTCTTCAAGCAGAGGCAGGTAACAGTAGCTCTCAATGTCGCACATAAGTCCCGGGAACCGATTGTAGTACCAAGTACCGCCAAAGCCACCAGCAGTGTCGACGATGCGGAGGTCTTCGGGGGGTATGCCAGCCTCGATCAAGCGTACTGCATACATCAGGCCGCCAAAGCCAGCACCGAGAATGAGTACCTCGCAGCGCTCGGTAGGAAACATGGCCTGGACATTCTTGACTGCCGCTGGGTCAACCCATGGATCCTTTTGAAAATGCTGGAATTCTTCTGAGAGGGAGATGTCAACGAACTGCTCGTTGAAATCATCACGAAGTCGCTTAGCGCGTTCCTCGCCGTAGCGCTTTCCAACTTGTAGAGCGTCGACCCCGTCGATGTTCTCATCCTGATAAGCCTGAGTGGACGACACTGCACTAATCGTATCCATAACTGGGTTGTTGCTTGGTACAGACATTGAATTCGTAGCTCAAAGCTCCGGAAACGAGATGGAATGTTCTACTGCGTTCTCGTGGGCGCTGTTTCTCCACTGCGTTGTTTCTGCTCTTGGGGCAGGCAATTTTACGGCCGTCCAAATTACCCTCAATGTTGTCAAGCTTGGACGTCGGGGTTCTTGATGTTTTATGGAAGAGAGTAGGGCCTTCAACCCTATTGGGCATTGGCAGAAAGCGGAGAGGTCAAATGGCGAGAAGTGACCGAATTGTTGCCGAAAGAAGAATGCGGAGATGATCTGCAGATATAACTTCATTGCTGAAGGATCAAACCAGGTCTGCCGCTATCTCATACGACATGCTGTGGATGGTTTTCGTAGTGCTTACTTCGTACATGCAGCGCGTTCACAGAACCAACGCCAACTGGAGATTAGAGTTGGTACTCCACACGTATTAGTGGGGCAGAACGTAGGCCTTGGTCCTTGTTACCACGGCATAGCTGGTTGGACTTCTGCTCCAGTATTGGCCGCGCTTTCCTTGCTAGCTGTCAATAGATTATACGCTTCTCAATTCAGACATCTGAAATGCACAAATGTATGTTTTATTTCACCCTGTGGTTCACTCATATCATCAGCGCTCTCACTCATCATTCAGACTTCTTTTTAGCAGATTATATTGTACATTGTTTTACATACCTCATTTGTTGATACTAGACTTTTGCCAGTGGCCGCCTCATACTCACCTCTTAGATCTCGATCAGTTCCTGCTTCAAAGCCCATTTGACCGCATCGAGAACGTTGCCCACCTCGACGGTCGGGATATGCTCAGGGATTGATCCAGCCTGGTGGATGCCAGTCTGGACCAAGATGCTTTCCCAGGTCGATCCGAATGGGCTATTGTAATTATTCGCGCCCGCGATATCGGATCTAGGACCATCCCCAACCATATACACCTTTTTCAAGTCCTTCCCTGAGAAGTTCCGGAGCGCCGCCTCTCCATATTCGAACTGGAGCTGCGTCGGTTTACCGATCTGGGTGTAATGCTCCCCTGGGACCAGCTCTGTTCCTGTCAGACCTTTCCACATACCTTCTAACGCCAGTTTGAAAGTTCCCTGGCAGATTCTTGGCTGGGGATACTTAGTGGCGAAAGTGATATCTGGATTGGCAAAGTAGATCATTGGCTGTGAGTCTTGCAGGTAACCTTTGTTGGGGAGATCTGCGTTGTTGTTTAAAGGAGAGGTGGTGCCAAACTTACCTTTCTCCGAGAGGAGAAGATCGATTATGATTTGCAAATCCAAACCCCAGTCACGGGGAGAGGAGTAGATGAAAATGGCAGCGACTTGGACTGGGCCCACTGTTCCGCCGTCGTTTGTAGTAAGCGGCAGTGGTCTTGCTGTGTCTTTGAAATAGCTGCCGTGCATTTCATCAAATGCGAAAACACCGTCGTGGGGCTGCAACTAGGTCAGCAGTGGTTATTACTTTCTGGTAACCATAGAACTCTGCTACTTCCCTATTAGCATCTCCCACGCCTCCCAGAACCAGGATCACCTTATCTGCTAAGTCAGGGATGTGTTTTTTGAATGGGGTATGCGCCTGGATAAACTGGTCGGCATGGATTGGGATGTCTAATTTCTTCGCCATGTCGGCAGCCCGGGCTTCTTCGTTTTTTCCTCCCGAGTTGGTGAGAAATATGAATGGAATCTTCATGTCAGTGAGAAGTTTCATTGCCTCTTTAGCTCCCGGGCATAGTTGCCCAGATTTGTAGATGACGCCGTCAATATCAAAAGAGAATCCATAATCGGTCCCCGGTGTGTGGGTCCGGGCTCTCTTGGCTAGCCTTACGAGGTCTGTCGTTGCGTTTTCGTCTGCTTTGGTGGGTTTGATAACTTTTTTGCCGATCACTGTGATCCCAGAGTCTTTCAACTCCTCTACAGTTTTCGTGGTCGAGTGATCTGCCAGGCGTTCTTTGACCTCTGCTTTCGAGATCAACCCCTGCTCTTCTTTCATAATTCTAGCAAGTGTCTTGATGACACGAGGCTGCACAACTCCTTCCATGGCCGAGACCTCGCGTGCTGACATTTTCTTTGGTGGAGCTGTCCACATGTTGAAATTTGCTTGCTGGATTTCGGACTCGAGTGGAATCTTAGATTCGGGTGTAGAGGATCAGAAAGTTCGTTGTGAAGTAAAAACGTATCTGGTTTTGCTACAAGTGAAGTCTGAAGATCACGGTATTTTATCATTTCAAGATGGGACCTGTTTCAATTCATGTGTATTCTGTTCTTAACCTTCCATCTATGTATTTCGTGCATTCTACCTGTATTGCTGGTTGTTCTCTGCCCGCCATTTGCTAAAAAAAAATTGTTCAGGGCTCCGAATCTGGCCTAGCATCCCTTGTTTCGAACAGAAACAGGCTTCTTGTCATTCAATTATTACAGGAATACCAGGAATCAATCTAAAAATGTTTCAAGTCCCCATGTCTAGACAGTTTTCAGACGCGAGAGGTGCCGGAGAGGGTCGATTATGATAGAAATTTTGTCTTACCTGTTCTAAGAGTAAGAGACTTTCACATAATCCTAACTTGACTATCCTCGGTGTTTTTACGTGAATGGCACCAGCACTTATCGCTTCAAGGGCTCATCATATCGATGATTCTGCCAAAAAATTAAACATGTAACTTCACTCGAAAAAATAGTAAAGTCTGGTTCCAAATCCGCTACCGGTCCTAGGCGACAGTAAATACCAAGCAGAGCAGAGTGTCCCTACATTTGGAGTCCTTAGTTTGATAAAGGAAGTAAAGTCGTTTCACCAGAGACTACTCTGGTCCGACAATCTCGGTGATTCATTGTTTCTTTGAGAGAGAATTGGCGCCAATCAAAGCCCAGCATTCTTTACGCTTCCAGTATAGCTAGTTTATGCAATTTTGCTCCTTAAAGAAAGTTAGCCTCTCTTTGATGTCCCATAATCGGATAAAAGAGAGTCCTTGGAGAGTCCTCCGGAGACAAACGCCTCTCAAATCCGACCTCGCATCAAGATATTCAGATGTCTTCAATCATCAGAACAAGCATATACAACACGTTCCGGCTGTTCAGGTCCATCGTCTGGTATTGGCTACCTTTTAAGTTCTTCCTCATCATTTATTTCGTCTTAGCATATGCGGACGAGATTTATGACAGATGCGATGAGTTTTCCGATCAAAATTCCTGGCTTCAGATCTTTGAAGTATTGCTCGTATTCAAGTTTCTAAAAGTTGTCACCCATACTTTAGCTTTCTTATTCTACCGTCCTATTCCAATTCCGGAACATCCAACCATCAAGCCTGGAGATGTTACGGTCATCATTCCCACTGTTGGAGCGATAGACGAACCAGAGTTTCGTGAAACGCTGAATAAGATATTACTCAACAAGCCTTTCGAGGTCATTGTCGTCACAGTTGGCGCCGAGAAAAATAGGATCGCGGAGTGGGTTTGTGCAGACGAAATCGCCAAAGTCGCTGATAATACTACTCAGATAACTATCATAGCTATTGAAGAGGCCTCGAAGCGGAAACAGATCTTCGCGGGACTTCAAGAGGTGCAAACCAGTATCGTCGCACTAGCAGACGATCACGTCTTCTGGGCCCCAGATTACCTCAAAGCTGCTATTGCGCCTTTCGAGGATCCGAGTATTGGTGGCGTTGGCACGAACAAGCGGGTTCGTCGAGACAAGTTCGAGTGGTCTTACGCAAATTTCCTCAACTTCATAGCGTGCAATTACCTCGAGCGTCACAATTTCGAATGCACCGCATCCGTCAATATTGATCACGCGGTCTTTGTGCTTTCTGGACGAACTGTTTTGTATCGTACTCGTGCTTTGAAGCATCCGGAATTCGAGAAAGAATATCTTAGAGAGACCTGGTTCTATGGACTCATTGGAAAGGAGGGCTTCAATGTCGATGATGACAACTTACTGACTAGATTCTTGATCGGCAAGGCGGGATATAAATTCTGGTTTCAAAATTCGCCAGCAACTACGATGTACACAACGCTCGGTGAGCCGGGAAAATTCTTCAAGCAGATGGATCGCTGGATTCGTACGACCTGGAGATCGAATTTGACCAGTCTTTTCTCGGATCAGACACCGTGGCGTACACAACCATGGTCGGTTTATGCCGTCTATTTCTCAAGCTTCCTCAACTTTGCGCTTTTCTATGATCTCGCGCTTTTAGTCACCTTGTGGCTCGGACTGCCCGGTTCTTTAAATATTGATCAAAGTGCGAGCTTCCGGCTGCGGGATTGCTTCGACGAATATGATATATCCTGGTATTCGCCGTGGGGTACAAATGCGAACGCCGATTGGTTGGCAACTATGAAGACATACTGTGCTCCAGAGGTCATCGACTACAATTACGAAAGAATGGAATTTGATACGGACAAAGGCAGAGCGTTGGTTATTCTGGCGATAATTCTCTTGTGTTCGAAGCTGATTAAGCCATTTCCGCACTTCTGGCGCAACCCGAAAGACATTCTCTGGATTCCGGGATACGTTCTTTTTGGTTATTACCATAGTTTCATCAAGCTCAAGGCTCTTTTGACCGTATGGGTTATATCGTGGGGAACACGAGCTGGGGTTAAATGAAGACAAGTCTGATGATTGAAATTTCCTTTGTTCTTTGGCTGAGGCGAGGTACCGTACCGTTACTAGGAATTTATCCTTTATTCTCTGTCAAAATAAATAATTCAGTGACAAAACAAGAGAAAGGGATTCAGCACTAACGTAGCTGGCAATTATCCCCCTTATTTTACTGTTGTACGTCCGACTATTCAGAGACAGACTCGCGGAGTTTGCGCCATAATAGTTCGATGAAATCTCCCACACTCTATTACTCTGTTTTATATACATTCAGGTAACTAAAGAAATTTTCAATGATCCTTGATTCATTACCATTGCCTCATTTCTTGAAAAATATATCCAAAGGTGACTACAATAACTTGATTTCATACCAATTCCTCGCGAGTAATATTCCAATCTTCTCGGTAAACCCATCGCAGCGGAGCTACAGAGTACGCAATGATTTGGAGATTGCATGCTTCTCTGTTTATAAAAATTGATGCGTGACCGCTCAAACAAGCAGCTGTCCTGAATTACTGGATGCGACAAAGCCGGTCACATTTGTATCCTTCATCAACCACAAATAGGCTTCTGCAACCTCGTCGGCTGAGAAAATTTAGTCAATCGAGTCCTTATGAAAGACGATCGAGTATCACTTACGCTTAGCCATGTGACCTGTAGGGACTTTCTCTGTAACATTTTTGAAGAACGCCTGCTTCTGCTCCTCTGTAAAATCTTTCCAGATTTCCGTGTCAACAGGACCAGGACTGATCAAGTTGACTCGAATCGGCTTGAGATCCACAGCTAGATTCCTCACCATACCATGCAACCCCGAGGCATAACTAGCTACTACCGTCCAATCGGGAATAGGACGATCTGCAACACTTCCGGTAGTAAATACAAAAGATGCTTCCGGGCTTTTGTTCAAGTAGTTTGATCCAACTTTGGCCACGAGGAGAGGGGCAACGAATCTCACTTGACCAGCGGCTATGATCTTGTCGTACGTGATTTCAGCGATGGGGATCTTGGCGAGTGGGTCACCAGCCGTGAAGACAACGTGGTCGACTTTCCCGGCCTGTTTGAAAAGCGCCTCGATATTCGATTCGACGGTCTTCTGAGAGAGATCGCAAGGGTAGCCAGAGACATTGGCAGAAGGGTATGACTTTTTGAGGGACGCAATGGAGGCTTCAATGCGCGAGCTTGAGGAAGATGATATTATTACATCGGCGTTGGATTCGATCGACGCTTCCGCAACGGCGTATCCAAGTCCTAATATTCCTCAGGCGCTGTAGAGGAAAGTGGGGAGAGGGAATTACCAGATGTTCCTCCAATAACAAGAACTCGCCTGCCTGCAAGCTTGTTATACTTCTGTGTAGGCATGTTGCTTGATGTAAGGGATATGAAATAACAACTGGAATCAGAATTTAGGCTCCTGACCAGAGGTAAACTCAATATTGATGACTTGAAGTTTTTGGGAGGTATCGACTCCTCAATATATAGCGACTCGAGTGACGTCAGGAACCAATTAAAAAAGCCCACCAGTGACCCACCGACCCGGCTATTGAAAATGGAGCCACAAGCTAAATACATCATGCATCAACGCACGAAGAGTCGGCGAGGTTCCTATCTCGTCTTCGTAATCGCGGTACTCCGCTTACAAATACATAAATTTTATTATAAGTCTAAATAACATCTTTTGTTGGATTTCTCGCGTTATGAGATGTAGGTTCGTACTTCTAATATCAGGCAGATGTGGGTCGAGTCCTTTCGGATACTTCGAGGGTAAAGCCATTTGGAGAGACTCCACCTGAATATTAGAAAGAGCATATCTCACTGTGAGCACTCATTAGAGTCAGTGAACTTTCAAAGTGCTTCATGGCACAGTATGTATAAGGTAAGCATAAGTACAAGTATGTTGATCAAAGCTTGCCGGCACTTGCGGCACCTTCCCCACTCTCCAGATGCGGATATGCCCCTCCTTTTCTTATCTTATCGTATGATATTTACCCCTCAGCCAACTTCACTCCCTAGCAACAACAATGATACCGAACCCTTTTCTTCTCCAAATTTGACTACATGTTTCTAACTTTCCTTTTAATCTAAAAGTTTGAAACCACCAGAAACAAAAACATGGCATTAACAACCATCCCCGCCCGCCACGGCATCGCAACCGCCCTCCCCAAAGGCTCAACCATAAAAGTAATAAACACACACGGCACCCAAGTAATCGATACCTGGGCTTTCACACTTTCCTCCTTCCCTCCTTCCTCATCTTCAGAAATCATCACCCAAATGTCAAACCAACACACTCGCGCCTGCCTGAATCGGACTATTCCGAGAGTGGGAGATGGGTTGTTCAATAATAAAAGAGAGAAATTATTGACGATAGTCGAAGATACGACTGAGGGAATTCATGACACGCTTATTGCGGCTTGTGATGAGGAAAGGTATATTGAGTTGGCGGGCGAGGAGGGACGCGGACATAGAAATTGTTCGGATAATTTGGTGGAAGGCCTGGCTGCTTTGGGTGAGTGCTTCTCACTTGAGCGATAGGAGAAGAGGAAAGAGCTAATTGTAGCGATTATCAGGGGTCAAGGCCCCACAGTTTACGCCATCGCCGCTAAATTTATTCATGAATATCCCAGTCCATGAAGACCGCGTTACTGTCTCGTTTGAGGCTCCAACTAGTAAAGCGGGGCAGCATGTTTGCTTGAAGGCTGAAGTAAACGTCGTGGTGGCTTTTAGTGCTTGTCCCCAGGTGAGCTTTCCCCAAAAGTCCTCTGATTGAAACAGAATGAACTTGTGAAGGGGACAGTAGCTGACATGGAGCCAGGATATTTTGAAGATCAATTGCGGGAAGCCCGTTGACGCACACTTTGAGATTAGTCGTTGAAGAATCAAGTTCGGGGTCGGGGTCTAGGGCCTGTTCTTGGTGCTCTAGGCTTTGCGAAAGTGGACAGTGGCAAACTTTTGCAGGGAATTATGGCAGGGTGCTGTCAACAAAATCTCCCCGTGGAGTCTAAATTCTTCTGTATGTCCAAGCACGTTTTTGCATGGGTCAAATATCTGCCTCCATGCTACGGACGGTTCTCCCCAGAGTATGAAATACAATAAATAAAGAAAGAGAAGAGAAAAACAACGAAATCTTTATATCGCGATTATTGGAGTGGATCTCGGATGGCGTTTGGGAAAGTCCATCAATACTTCTAGTTTACAAGATTACCAGCCCAATTATGCTCTACTATACCTTCACTTTTAACTTCCAACCCACTTTGCTGAATCTAGCAGCAAGACAAAATAGAGCAGCAAGAACATTCGCAGTACCACAAAACATCGCAGGCGCCACCCAACCCTTGTCTAACAACTTTCCAGCTACCGGATTCCCAATCAATAGACCGAACGCGCCGAAAGCAAAATTCATGCCCATGTGCGTCCCCACTAGACTCATATCATTTGACAAGGTGGCCAGGGCCGGTCCAGTCATAGAAACAAATGTTCCGGAGAAGAACCCATAAAAAATACAGAAAGCAACGATTTGCCCAAGAGAATGAACGGAAGGCCAGCAGAATGCAACCAGGGCGCAGAAAGCACAGAAAGGCCCGATGACATTGAGTGGGCCTGTTCTATCAGCAAAGAAGTTAGGGACAACTCGGCCGAATACCGATGAAGCGTTGAGGATGACGAGGAGGTAGAAGGAGACGTCTTCGTTGGCGATGTTGTGGGCTACGCTATAAGCGGATATATAATAGAACGGAATATACATTCCCATAAATCCGAAGAAGGGCCCGAACAAAAAGAGATCGTAAGGGACGGAGCGGAGGATGTGCTTGTCGAAAAGAGGGCGGCGTTTGGAAGGGAAGACCTTAGCTCGCATGACAAGCATAGGAACCGTGAGGGTGGCGAGCATAACAAAAGCTATAACGCGTGTCGCCCAGCCAAAGCCGATACGTGGCTGCAGTTTGTGGAAGATGACGGGATAGATTACCCCTCCTGAGTACGCCGATGAGTCACTGACCGAACGTTTCGGATTGGGTTAACTTACCAAAACTGCTTCCCGTTGCTGCGAGACCGGTCGTGAAAGCTCTCCGTTTGGTGAAGTATTGCGGCATGACCGCTACGCCAGGAAGCATGAGGCATCCGGAACCACAGGCGACGACAATTCCTTGAGCCAATACAACTTGCCAGTACTCGGTACACAGACTGGTCATCATCATCCCAAATACACCTGCAAAGGTACCGAAAACGACTAGTCCTCTGAGGTGGCCTGCATCATAAATTGGGCCTGTGATAAGGCCTCCTATTATCAACAAGAGAAACGCCTGGATGGAGCCGATCCAGGAGATGTTGGAGGGGGTTTCATGCGCGAGTAAGCCATTCTCATAGTATATTTGGAATGCTCCAAATGTATTTACGATGCCCCTAATGGCGGTTAGTATCGGCACCACGGGGTAAAATATGGAGGGGTCAACTTTACCAACTGTTGAACATACAAAAGAACGCACCTAATACCTGGAGCCAGGCTATCAGGGTATTCTCGCTGGGCGTCTCTTCCGTGTGTAAACTGACTTCGTCGCCGTACTCCTTTTTTCCCGGTTGCTCAAGAATGTCTGAGGAGTTTGAGGATGTGATTGCATCCGCAGCTGAAGTGCGCTCGGAAGAATTTTCCATCTTGGGTTGAGAATTGATGTTGATATCTCTGAAGAAGGTGGCCGATACTTGATATATAAGTACCAGGAGGTCTTGTTATTCGGTTGTGATCATTGCAGGGTATCTCCAAGATTACACTATAGCCTGCGCTGCTTTTCAATGGAAAGTCGAAGTCGGCATTTGTAATAGCTGGGTCGCTGGCTGATAAATCAGCTCGACAGAAGGCGTAAGTGTTGCGACTTCGAGTGCGTCAAACTGTTGGTTTTTTCCAAGACAGTCCGTAACAGAAAGGAACGGTTTTACTTTTAAGGATAAGTGGGAAGGGGCGGCTCTGACGGCACGCACCTCGGAACGCTAAACTAATCGGGATATGACAACCAGACGGATGATCCACCCGCCAAGAGATCTTCAGGATCGTTGGTAATTGCCCCGGTAGGGGTCTATGATTGGATGCCAAGAAGTTCGCCCCTTGAATCTTCGCTCAGTCGCTGGAATTCCGAGTAAATCTTTGGCTTTTGTTAACTTTGTCGGTAATTGACTTAGTCTTTCAATCGTGCCAAACGCGCTCATATTTCGTAGCACTGGCTGGTATTTACGTTGGCGCATGCAATCGTATTGCCAGATGAGACCGCCAGATTTTGTGCAAATATCGCTGCATGACCAATTCCACATTCTTTCCCAACTCGCCATAGTATATCTCTAGCTGTGGAATACTGCTCTCCGGATACGAAAGGACATCGAAGGATGACTTTGAGAGACCACACGAGAAAGTAACCGCCGACCCCTCTTGGAAAGTTCGACTTCGAGCCAGCAGTTGCACCAAGGGAACATGCCACACTCGCAAATATATCATGAACCATCCTGTAGATTATCGAAAGCGAGCGAGCAGTTTGCTCAGACGTGCGTAGTTGGCCATTCAAGTCCGTTCGATCGCGTTTATCGAGGATTTCTAGTATTCTTTGATGAAGGATGATTCGGGTGGCGCGATGTTTGTTCCAATTCCCAGCAACCCATATATTGGAATAGGCGTGGTATTCAACTTTCTGGCATGGGAACAGATCACGATGCTTGGATGGAGGAGACAGCACCTCGTAAGGCATGGACCTAATTGCATCGTCATCCCAGCAGCGAAGTTGTTCATCAACATTCCATGCATCTCGAAGAAAAGCCGAGTCAAATTTGGGCTTTGTCGATGCCAATAGTTTACTGACTTCATACATCCCAACGACCATTCGACTGGCGGCTGAAGAGGTACCGAGCAGCTGCATCAGCCGTTCGTCTTCAGGGCCTGGCGTCAAACCCAAGTCCAGGTTCCGGCGTTGCTATCAATGATTTAGTGTACATCATCTTTGTCTCTGTTTTTAACCAACCATTTGGCAGCAAGCAATTTCGAGCAGACTCAAGTCAAGCCCAGTAGTGAACAATACGCCTCGAAGACTAGCTAGTGCCCCAAGGCCGTGAATGTGACAGAGTGATAAGTCTTTGGCAAAAGTATTGAGAGAACCAGTGATGCACTTCAAACGATTCGTCAGTGAGCATATTCTGCTTCTCATGATTTGAATTATGCATACCTCGTAGATCCCAAGAAGTACTACAGCAGTCATGGTGACATCGCGGCTTGCTAATGAAGGTTGGGCTAGCGAGGCGTTGACTAGTCTAAGGGCCTTGGAATAATATCCTATGGCTTCGTAATGAAGCTCTAAGCTGTCGCGTTTCTGCGCGATGTTCGCATATGCCGCCGCATAGACAGCTTGATAGAGTGCCGAGTCGTCGGAGACTTGTTTAAAGAGGCCGGGCAAAAATTCGAGCCAGCCAAAAGGTGAATCATTCCGTGAAGCGATTACGAAATCATGGAAGAAAAGAGGGACTACTTGCAGATCGGTTTTCGTTTTGGGCTCAACCAGATTAGTTGAGTATCTGGGGACACAGGAGGTACTCACATAATTGCCCGGTAAGGACTGTTCCAATGAGACATTCGAAATGATATATTGCGAGGGGTCTTTCCCACTCGGAACTCTCGACTGCACGTTTTCATTTTCGCTGCGGAAGGCAAGATCCCATTCGTTTGGATATCCAGGGCAGGACTTTCCAATTCGTTGACATTTTCGGCATGAAGGACGGCCTTCGTCGCACTGTGCAAGTGATTAATTAGTACGTTCGAGACAATGTGAGATGATAATTCGGAATGAATATCGTCTACCTTAACCTTTCTGATTTTGCAGGTTTTGCACCCTGCGCTCCTTCCATAGTTGACCATGGCTTGCAGTTTGAAGAAAGAAGGTTTAAAGTTCACGGACTTGCGGAGGAGGGTGAGATTGTGGTGCTTTTCTATCATCGAAGTGCAGCTAGCAAAGTTGGAAGTGGGGCAACGTGCTTGGGCCAATTAACCGAGCGACAGCAGGAGCGACAGTAAAAAGCTTTGCGTGCGAATAGTGATGGCAATTTGCGCCCTGAAAGTGCAATCTTGCATTGCTATGTTGCTATGAAGGCGCAAGTGCAAAACCTCTTTACATCTAAATAATGACAGGGTCCTTATGTCAAAGACATATACTCAACGAACTCAACCTGTCTGAAACTTCTCTTCAACAACCATAGCTTTCCTCTCTGGATACTCCTGTTGCAAAATCTCCAACTTACTCAACATTGCTCTTTGGACATAACCTTTGCAAACATCCCAGCCTGTGACAACTCTCAAGATGCCGCGAATTTCATCTTTAGCCTTTGGTACATATTGACCTCTCCAAGCAACATGTCCATCGGCTCTGACAAGAACGAAATTGTACCCCCAAATAGCCCGGGCATGGTTCTCATTCACCAATGTCACATTATGTACCGGTATACTCATTTCGTCTGCTACAGCCATGAATATTTCCGCTTCTTCCACGGCGACCCGGTAAATCTCGCACGAGCCCACGAATGTGACCAGCGACCATTCCGGTCCAAACCTATCAAAGATACTTGTCTTTCCATCTTTGAGGAAAATATGGGGAGCACGAGAGCCGGGGTAGGTGGATGGTGTGTACTTCTTCACCTCCCATGCTGGTTCAGGGCCATCATCGGGCGTGAGACATATGACAGACGATTTGTATCTCGAGTCGAGTTCAATACCTCGATCCAAGACTTCCGGGCCGATTGCATCGAAATGGGCTTTCAGCTGATCGCGAAGCTCAACACCTTCTGGGGTGTCCGCGGTGATAGTAGATCCGTGTTTAGCATAGGCTTCATAGTATGGGCCGTGAACGCCCACGTGCTCGAAGCATCGCTCTAGACGCTGAATCATAATAGGGCGATGCTCGGATTCATATGAGTCAAGGAGATGGGATCCGCCATAGCCTTTCACGAGCGCTGAAAGCCGCCAAGAGATACCGAGCGCATCTTCCACGCCAGTGTTCATGCCCAATCCACCGTGGGGTGGGTTTCGATGGCCTGCAAAAATATTAGATCAATTTTGAACTTTGCGTGATACATGGAAACTGACAAGCATCCCCAGCGAGAATTACACGACCTCCTGGTGACAAATAATGCTCTGCAATTGCAAAATTTGGACGCCAGGCACCGCTGACCAGAATCTCATCTATCTTGAAACGATAGGGTTCCCCGGCCCCGCCAAAGACCCGATAGACCCATTCTCGAGGATCGATTTTCGAGACGTCTTGATCCGGGCTACCAAGTACCATGTGTGCGGTAAAAGTATCGCCTTCATCTTGATCGATGACGAAGCCTGGAATTGGAGGGAACATGTGCCAGAAACGACCGAAGGGACGCGTTTCCGACAGCTCTTGAGATCTGAAATGCACGTGGAATAGACTAGAAGGCCTGTTGCGATTAGCAATGGAAGTGGAACATTCTTTTCACGAGAAATAGACTCACATTGGCGCGCCGAACATCTTAATCCTCGCAGTCTTCCTGACACAACTGCCTCCACCGTCTGCGCCAACAAGATACTGGCTCTCAACTACATGCTCCCGGCCCTCGGTATCAACGAAGGTCGAGCAGATCGCATCAGAAGTCTCCACGTGCGTAATGTATTTCCAACCAAAACGGGGTTCAATTGATGGCTGGGCGACCACCTTGGTCTTCAACCAAGCTTCTAGTACAATTTGCGAGCACCTCTGCCCTGGTTCTGCTGGTTGAGTGCCGTCGTTGTGCTCAATAATTGATGCACGCCATTCGTTAATAGACGGAAGTTGCTTGAAACAATATCAGTATTTTGGAAATTCAATTTGCTTTCAGGACACACAAACCCACGAAGTGATTAATTGACTTCCGGGAGTGACAGAATGATAGAACAAGCTGTCCATCTTGAAGTCGCCCCCTACGGCACCCTCGAGAGCTCGGTACTCATCTGCGATGCCCATCATTCTGAAGATCTCCATAGTTCTACAGTTTGTAAGATCCATCTTTGGCCACTTGGTGGTCTCGAGATTTTGCTCTCCGAGGAGACATTGGACTCCAAAACGGCTCAAGTTCAGTGCCGTTAGCATTCCAACAGGGCCTCCTCCAACGATGACGATGGGAGTCTTGTGCATGGCTGTGGTTTCCGCGTCGCCCATTAGGACTTTTAACAAAGTGGATGGTCTTATCTTATAATTTCAAAGGAAATAACCAAAAGAGAATGACACCGGTTCCGAAGATATCCGAGAGAAAAGGCTATAGGAACAGTGAATTTAAGACGTGAATGCATGCATGAATTAGAAAAAACCATATCAAAACTACAGAGATGAAGGAAACATTCTACAGCCCGCAGCAACTGTGCCGCAGCTGAAAGCGCCTATGCTGACGGGCATGTTGTCGGCCGTCATCCGTCGGACATGTCTTGTCAGGCCCTCTCCTGACTCCCTGTCGATATGGCTATTCGCTGGTAGACCGACCTGCTCTCCAGTACCGGTAGCGGCTGTGACGAGACAAATAGACATAGATGTTGGTATTTCCATATCACTGTGTAAAGACTGAAAGAAACCTGAAATTATGGACCACAGCAAAAATTATGCTAAGCGCCCTATCACGTGAGCTGCAAATTCTCCTACCTAAGGTAGGTTTTTGGTAGGTCGGCAGGGATATTTCGAATGATTTACTTGAAGAGAAGTTTTGCATTGTTGCTGCAAATACTTGGCATCTTCTGGTACCCCTTATACCTTATATGTGTATAATACTTACTAGAGAACTCCCAGAGACCATTGAACTGGTTCGAGATCTGGATGTCGCCTACCTATTAGTTCTACGTGTACGGCTCGCATCATCAAAATTGAAGGACCAAATAAGTCCCCTCTACGAGATCGGCCCTGAGGTCTATAGGTATGCATGGCCTATTATTTTCACTTCAGAGCTATCATGGAAGTACGGTCAATTATTACCATGAGGCAACACCTAGGTATAATCCATTTTATCAGCAGAGTACGAAGGTCACTTGAGAATACTGCATGTGAATCTCAAAGCTTGCACAATTGAAACTTTTTCTTATTCCATTCTATTTCTTTTCTCTTATCTAAAAATCCAAAGCCTTTTTTCTTCAAGACAGTTGCTAGCAAAAGGGAAATAATTGTAATCACGTGAAATCCACGACCCTGTAATTCGCGCTGACGCGAAGCCACCTGAAGCTTTAAGAGCTCTATCAACCTCCCACGCAGCACTCGAGGTCAAGGACCGCATGTAATCCCGCCAACATGCGACTCCCACTCAATATCCTCTCCTTAACCCTCTCCATCCTTCCCTCCGCCCTAGCTGTCTATTCCGACGAAGCTTTCAGCGTCGATTACCACTACGAATTACTGGGACTCCCCCTCCCACACACAACCTTCTTCCACCGACCGCGGAAAGATGAAAAGGCCACATTACTATACACCTTAAGCGATCTAGGCGTTCTTGGTGCATTAAACCCGGGTTCTGGAAAGGTCGTTTGGCGACAATTTCTAGCTGGAGATGCCGGCAACGAGACAGGATTTTTGAGGCCAGTGGAGGGAGAGACCACGGTTGCGTCTGCGATTGGGAGCCGGGTTGATTCCTGGGATGCTATGAGCGGGAAGGAAAGATGGGGAAATGTGTTTGCAGGGACCGTGAAGGATCTGGAGGTGATGGAGATAGCTGCTGGGTCTCAAGAGACCAAAGATGTTTTGGCACTATTTGAAGCAGGAGGAAAGACGATATTGCGACGGCTTAAAGGAACCAGCGGGTCTGTGGCATGGGAATTCGAAGATGGTAGTAATGATGTGCCATTGCAGGTCAGCACGAATGTCAGAAGCGTTTTTGTCGTCTCTCTCCACGGAGCTTGGGGAGGCTACAATTTGAAGGTCACAACGCTGGATCCGATCACTGGGAAACGGACAAACGAATACACTCTCACAACCAAAGCCGATGTGCATGCACCGGAGGATGTTTTGCTTGTGGGCGCAAATTCGGCGGCCCCCATCGTTGCATGGACAGACAAGACGTTGAAGAACTTAAAGGTCAATTTATTGGGCAAGGCGGGAGATCTACAAACTCTACCACTGAAGGACTCGGATGGAGAGCTTGTGGAAGTTGCGTTACATGCGCCAAATCTCGTCCAGTCACAACCTCATTTCCTGGTCCATACTCATTCAAAGGTCTCCAACCGTGCAGACGTCTACCACATTGATCTTGCAAGTGGTAGCATAAAGAAGGCATATGACCTACCAAAGCTATCAGGACGGGGTGCGATCTCCATCAGCTCACAGGGCGCAAATGTATACTTCACCCGCCATACAGAGGACGAGGTCATTATCGTCTCCTCTGCCTCGCACGGCATATTAGGAAGATTTCCCCTGAAATTCGAAGCCAACCATGGATCTCTTCTTCATGGAGCCTCAGAAGTCGTACAACGAGATGCAGATACATATGCGGTTCGATCTGCCGTGTTAACGATAGATCAGAACTGGGTACTTGTTCGTAACGGAAAGGACGGCTGGGTACGCCCTGAAGGTCTTTCTGGTACTGTTGCTGCCGAATGGGCTGAGATTCCTGAATCAGAAAGTTTAGCCCAGACCCTGGAAGCCGAAGCTCACAGTAACCCATTGTCTGCATACATTCATAGGGTGAACCGCCACATTAGTGATTTGCAGTATTTGCCAGGCTATCTACAGGACCTTCCGAGACGCATTTTGAGTAGCATACTCCCTAGCGAGATCATTTCTCCAAAGCCTGGAGTACTGTTGCGTGACAGCTTTGGCTTCAATAAGCTAGTGATCCTTGCCACTCAGCGCGGACGCGTTTATGCTCTCGACGCTGGGAACCAAGGGTCTATTATCTGGTCAGCTAATGCTTTCGAGCAGGCTGCTGGAAAAAAATGGGATGTGAAAGGGATCTGGGTTGAGCACTCCAAGGGATTTACTACTGTTCGGGGTGCCGATGGCGAGTACGTCATGTTCAACACAACGAGCGGCAAGAGCATCGAAGCCAATGCACCTGGGTCGTGGCCAACGGTAGAGAGTACGGTAGTCGTCGATAGTCCTTCTGGGAGATGGCTACTCCCAATTGGCGTGGATGGGAACCCGGGCGAAGTCCCGGCCAAATGGGCCCCCAACGACATCCTTGTGGTCCAAGGAAACAACGGCGAGATCAGGGGCTTGAAGTTTGAAGCCGAAAAAGAAATGGCACAGCCAGTTGTTACTTGGACGTTTAAGCCTGCGGTTGGCGAGAGGGTCACTAATGTCATCTCAAGACCTGCCTATGATCCCGTTGCATCTATTGGGCGAGTTCTCGGTGACCGCACCGTCCTATACAAGTACTTGAACCCCAATGTGGTTCTAGTCACTGCAGTCTCAGACGAACATTCCACTGCCTCCTTATATCTAATTGATACTGTCTCTGGTGACATTGTTTACTCTGTCAGCCACGACGGGGTCGACACAACTCAGCCAATCGCTTCAGCCCTAACCGAAAACTGGTTCGCGTACTCTCTTTGGGCAGATGTGCTACCCACCACTCAGGCCCTTCCAGCATCCAAAGGATATCAAATCTTTATCTCGGAAATGTATGAATCCGACATCCCCAACGACCGCGGGCCACTGGGATCGGCATCCAATTCATCCAGCCTCGAACCATCCGATGTTCCTAATGCGGAGCCCGCTTTCCCCTACGTCACCAGTCAATCCTTTCTCATTCCTGAAGCAATCAGCCATATGTCAGTCACCGAAACTCGACAAGGCATTACGACCCGCCAGCTTCTCTGCACTATAGCAGCCAACAATGCCATCATTGGCATTCCACGGACTATTCTCGACCCTCGGAGGCCCGTTGGACGAGATGCCACAACTGCTGAAATGGAAGAGGGCCTCTTCCGCTATCAACCGTACATCGATTTCGACCCCAAGCTTGTTCTCACGCATAAGCGCGAAGTCATCGGCGTGAAAGATGTGATCACAAGCCCGGCCGTTTTGGAAAGTACGAGTCTATTATTTGCTTATGGAATTGATATTTTCGGGACAAGAGTGGCTCCTAGCGCGGCGTTTGATATCCTTGGGAAGGGTTTCAACAAATTGAGTTTGGTTGCAACGGTCCTTGCTTTATGGGTCGGTGTTGTGGTTTTGGCGCCTATGGTAAGCTTTCTTCCTTCCTCTTGTAGAAATGAAAACTGACAAGAACACAGGTGAGAAGAAAACAAATTAATGGGCGATGGATGACTTCATAGATTTTGTAGATTGTATCAATAGTACCGAATATTATGTTTGGATTCCTCTTGTACTTTCCATCTTCATACTTCGTGTGAGGAACTTTTCGTTTATGATCCTCATGGAATATTTGCGGGCAAGGAACGGACCAGTCCAGCGGCTTTGCAATCATTGCCAGAAGAGATTCATCAACATAAGCCTAGTATCGCCATACACTTACCGAATTTCTCCTTCATGCCCTCCAAAATGACGCTGACACACCATCAGGTACTGTACATAATGCTAATTTTGGACGCTCGAGACTACTACCAGCAGATTAATATCATGATGCGTCAGAAGCATAAGACGCATGCCGGATCAGTGCAGGTACGAGTTATTACGCTTCTCGGTCTCGGACATCCACCGGATCCGAGACGCGGGTCGTCGGAGCCGGAGCCGAATGCTGCGCCGCTCTCCTGTATTACACCACGCTCCATCTGTGCACCAGCTATATATATTCTCCTCAGTCACGACTATAGCTATGCCAATTCTAAATACCAATCTATCCATCTCCTATTTGGCTGTACACAAAAGACAATCTGAACTCCTGAGCTTCCATTTCTGACGAAATGGCTCCCACCGTAGCGATTATTGGCGCTGGCCTCGCTGGGCTCTCTTTAGCACTGGCGCTTCATCAAGAAAATATTTCTTGTACGGTCTATGAAAGTCGATCGGCGCCATTAAATATTGGAGGTGCGGCTATGCTTTCACCAAACGCGCTGAAAGTCTTAGACGCACTCGAAGTCTATGATCGAGTCCGCACCAAGGGCTACAACTTCGAGACGCTTGAATACAAGGATGGAGAGGGCAATCTCAAGGAGATCTATGAGTTTGGGGGTAAAGAAAAGTATGGCTACGCCGGTCTTCGAATATATCGCTATGTGCTCATCGATGAGCTCATGGCCATGTTGAGGGAGAAAAGCATACCTGTTGTCTACGGGAGGAAGTTCACCAAAATCATCTCGGAGACAGATACAGAGGTGACTTGGGAGTGGGCAAATGGCGCTACTCAGTCAGCAGACATTCTCGTTGGCGCAGATGGAATCCATTCAACCGTCCGGCGCTATCTCTACCCCGACCTAAAAACAACCTTTACTCACATGGCCGGAATCACAGCCGCAGTCCCAACCGCACAACTCAACCTCCCAGAAGGTTACCATATTCCGGTCACCATCATGACACCCCGTGGCGGGTTCGTCATTGCCCCTCAGCAAGTCGACGGCTCCGAAGTGCTAATCGGAAAGCAGCGTCGAGTGGCAGAGGATCATACCAAAGAAGGCTGGGATGCCTTCTCGGCCAACAAAGAAGACCTGGTGAAGTTCCTTCAACAAGACACAGAGGGCTTTCCCGAATTCGTCAAAAACGCCGCAGCACACATAGACCACGACAAGATCAACGTCTGGCCATTCTACGTCGTTCCCAAACTTGAGAAATGGGCATCTGAAAAGCGCCGCGTGGTCATTCTTGGCGATAGTGCGCATGCGATTCCGCCCAGCGCTGGTCAAGGGATTAATCAGGCATTTGAGGATACGTATATTTTTGCTTTGTTGTTGGGGAAGGTCGACAAGGTGAAGATGCAGGATGCGTTGGGATTTTGGCAGGAGTACAGGCAGGAGAGGATTGCGAAGGTATTGCAGCTTAATGGCCAGATTGAGTTAAGGAGGATGCCAAAAGAGGAGCAGGATAAGATGCCAGAGGGGTCAAGGCAGGAGATTGAGTTAGGGTGGCTGTATAGACCTGATTTCAAGGCGGACGTTGAGAGATGGGTTGCTGGTCGAGGGGAGATGGGGGCTTGAGATCGTATGGATGTGTGAATTCTTCGTCTAGATTTCGTGATTTCGAAGTGAGCATGATAAAGTAGGCAAATGGGCATCAATTAAGCGAAGCTTCCCCTTATTCATGTCCGTACGTACCGCCCACCTTGCTTTCTCAGCAACAAATTAATTTCCATAGAAAGATGGCATTAAACTCATTTGGTGGAAAAACACATTCAGATTGCATACTTCAGATCAAATGAGCAATATCCAACATCTGCTCAAACCGCCTAGTGCTTATCGAAATAATACATATCAGACACCCCTCCACATCCATCACAAGGAATTGAAATCCCATAGTTACATCTATTACATTTCTTGCAATGCCATTCCCTCCAGTCTTTGCATTTTCCGCAGCGGCCACGGTGGCTTGTCGTGTTGTCCTGAACCCAGTAGCCAGAGCCTCGACAGAAGCTGAAGTAGTGGCGGTCCATAATCTTCTTGTTATCATCATCAATGCCCAGGCCATTAACCAGCAGGACGTTTACCAACTCCTTTCGTCTTTCAGCCGTCACATAAGTCTTGATCCACTCCTCAGCCCACGCACCCATCTCCTCGTTGATACGTTCTTTGAAGACGTCTCCCTCTGGCTTCGCATTCACCGGAGAATCTTCATCGACGTTCATCAACATACAACGAAGATCCTCACGAACTTCTTCGTCCTTCAAATCCATCTCCTCCTCACTCTTGAGGCAATGTCTCGCATAAGTTGCGAAACAAGGATTGGCGCGGACTTTCTTGCGACCAAAAAATACAGCCAGGTCATTGAAGGGGTTGGTGCAAGATTTGCATTTACAAGAAGGGAGCAGCCCGATCCCGACTTGTGCATTTACAGCGGGCGGAGGAGCAGGAAGTTTTGCAGGTACAGGAGAGGTCATCTCCTTTGATATTTTTGTATGGGTCGTCGGCCTGAAATTAGATTTGTTAGCAGCGTGAATTATAACGGGGAGAGAATATACGTGCTTCCGTAACTTCTCTGGTTGGGGAATGACTTCGGCCGTCTGCGTCTTGGGGCTCGAAAGCCTCATCTGAGGCATAACCGTAGTTTGACATCGTGAGTGATGTGTTCTGGTGGGGTTGCTAGATGAAGATGTCGACAAGTTAAAATGAAGAAAGGGGGAGACCGAAGTGACTGGGAGGTAGGTCGGGATATGGAGTGTGAAAGAGGCGTGAGACATGAGATTGAATCTTAGCCCACGTTTGGCGAGCGAATTCCACGGAAGTTCCCAAATACAGGAATCTTGTATTTCAGCCTCTGTCGTAATATTGAGCCTGATCAAGGAGAACTATTCTTGCTCACATGCTAGCTACCCCTATTCGGGAGCGCGTAGGTCGGAAAGTTAAAGTACCGCCAGTATCCTTAAAGAGGGCAGTTGAAAAGAGAACCCTTTCCCCATATTGCAGATTTTGAATGTGCCACGCCAAGTGGGGCATTCAATATTAGTGCCACTTTTTCTGTCCGCCAGAAGGCAGTCCCAGCTCGTGAAACAAGGACAGTGGTTCATGGAAAGAATAACAGCAAAGAAAGAATTTAGGATGATCTAGCTGTTCTATCATTCACATGTATTTCCTGGGAACCAAAATATTTATTTCTACCCCATGGACTTCCTCTCAATGTCAAAAATTCGCATCAAATATCCAACCAGTATTTCACATATACCAATACCAATGTTCGACAGGAGAAAAGTCGGTTCCATAGCAGACATGGCCTCCAAACTCAACAGAGCCTCTACTTTCAAGGTCTTCAGCAAAACGACAGGCGAAGTTTTCAACGACCTTCGCGAGCTCAAAAGATGGGGCGTGACATTGCCAGAAGTTGTGGTTTACTTCAAGGTCCAGAACGGGAGGGTCGTAAGGAGAAAGCCAAAAAGGGGTAGCTGCCACGAAGATGATGGCATTCTTCATGGTCGCACCGGGGAGGCAAGAGAGCCAAGGGAGGGGCACACCAGGCCTGAAAATGGAGTGTGGAAGGACTAAGTAACAACTCAATATGGAGAGTTGGGTCAAGTAATAACCGGTTCCATACAAATATTATATTAGTGAGTAGACCCAGGGCAATCTGGCCCAGAGGCTTGATGAAACCCCATGTCACTAGTCCGACAAGCTGGCGCACCTCTGGCCCAGAACACTAAATTTGTACTGCGGACGCATGCAAAATATGCAAAGAGGCCTTGGAGAGAGATTAGTATACATATAGACGATGAGACTATCATAATGTTACTTCAAATCCCCGTCAATGAGCCCCAGTATAATAACTTACAAATAAGGACGTAGGCGGCCTTGGCGTGCAGAATAATGGGGGGTTCAGGGAATTTTCTGGGCCGCGTAATATTTTTAATAATAAGATTCAAATTGTGGTTCCTATAAAATATTTTTATAATTTTATATATAAATAAATATTTTTATAAATAAATAAATTTTGTTCCGGGCCTTGGGTAATTGAATTAAATATATTTTATTAATTGCAATTAAATAGATCACAGGGTCCCCCTATTGTCCCTTAAGAACCCCCCTCAAATGTAAGGATTACTTAGGATTAACTACAGGAAACGCCCCAGAAGTAGGCTACGCGCTTGTTCTGTGAAGTGAATGCGATTTCGAGGCCCGGAGCAGCAAGACAGATCTAGCTTATGATGCACATTGGGACTCGGGTGGGATGCTATATGGATGAGGCTTCTCGACATTTAGCAGCATAGATCTGGGATACAAGCCGATATAAGGTCTTGTCTTCAGTGGGATAAATTTCGGAGTTGAAGGTTCTTCATTCAGCATACTCCATTGTCTACCCTCCGATGGAAATCGTCACGGAACTGAAAATAGCGGCGTTTGGTTGAAATTTTAGAGACGCAAAATCCGAGTTATATGAGCCTTGAGGGGCTGCTGGCGAACCATGGTATTCAAGTTGGTTTTCAAGTTGATTTCCTTCCAAAGATCGATGAAAGACTCCAGTGTGTCCATTGCAGTACGGAGGTAGAACCCGCTAAGGTGCCCTGTAAAGCCTGGCGCCAAATAGCTAAAGTGCTTCATACAGTAGAAGCCGGTGGGCCCTGGAGCTCTGTTTTATTTTTTATTTTTAGTGAGATGATCACTGTGCCATTTTGCCAACTCGGCCAATGAGCGTCTTCCGGAGGCCCCCCAAATACCGCCCCCTCATTTTTCCCTGGGGCATCCCCCAAACAGAAAAAAGCCTTACCTAAGAAGTTGTCTCGATTTTAACTGTCTGAGAATAAATTGCCAAGTCCAAAACCCATCGGCGCTTTCTAACGGTTACAGTACATTATTAACGCTTTTCGACACCACAATCTAGGAGTTTCCCAGGGATAAACACCTACCTAGGTACCTACAGAGTATACAACACCTAGCATCCGATTTCGAGCTGGTCGACATCTTCGAATTTTCCTTTTCGAAAATACTTGAAAAGGAAAAGTTGCACAAGAATGGTGCTCCACGTTCCATAATCGAGCATTTTTGACGGCTGATCAGCCTTGACACGGCAGAAACCTTGTTTGTGGCGTTTTGGGAGAGAATTATATTGCATTCTGCCTATCTCATTGGTCGCCCTCAACCTTGACGCCCTCGCCCCCGATTTCACGTCCAGTAGCGCGCCCCCGCAGTTTTGAACAATTTAATCAACGACCATCGCAGTTTGACAACGCAACTACTCGTAGCACGCGGTGGCCGAAAACACAATCCACGACGCCATTTTGTAATCAATGGACACGACACTAGACAATGTGCACCTGGATAATCTATTCGGAATGGGAGATTCTGCCCCACAGCCCCAAGTTGCATGGGGTTCAGCCTCTGGTAATGTTCACATCTCTCGCCTCACCCGAGATCCCGCTAAAGTTCGTCACAGGGTATGACAACAGTATCGTAAATACATGTTTTGGACTCATTTTTGATTAACAAGGCAATCAAACAACTTGTTACTGCGGTGAATGCACGATCCTTGACTTCGACAAACCCGTACCTCCATTTGCAGAGCAATCTTCTGGGATATCTGAAGGCGCACCGCAAAGTTCAGATGAGCTACAGCTACCAATGGCCTTTATCGGAACGGGCTTCACAACGTCAACTCCTCAAAGTACAAAAGCTAATTCCCGTGCTCACGCCAAAACGTCTCTCAAGGATGACCCCATTCGCCACGCAAATTTCAATAAAAATGCATACTCAAGAACGAGAAGAGCACGAGGAAAGGCATCGCCGGGAAAGGCCCTTGCCGAACTTGAACGTGCATTGCAGACAGACCCGTCATTCTCCATAGACCTCAGAGGAAAGTCTTTCGAGCTCATTGCCCAACTAAAACACTTGCTCAATCGTCACAACCGCGACATCCAACCAAAAGGAACACCCATTGCATCAGAAGTCGGGGCGGAGCTAGCTGCCTCAACGTTTGGAAGCACCGAGTCTATGACTAGCCCCATTTCTACTGTCCGCTTCACCCCGACAGTGACGACTTTTGATTCGGGTTATCAAACCCAACCCGCCATATCGATGCCTCTAGAACCTTTAACAAGCCTCCCTAGTATATCTTCTAGTGCTTCTGACTATAAACGAGCGCGTCGGTTGGGTCGAACTGGCCCCTCCAACCTTGTATACCAATGCACCTATCCTGACTGCGGCGAGGTTTTTCCGTCCAAGTGCGATTGGAAACGCCACGAAGAGTCAGAAATGCATTGGCCGCAGAGACGGTTCATGTGTCTCGAGTGTACAGTTTCCATAAGAGATCCAGATGGAATACCCCTCTGCACCTCCTGCTGGTCTCCATTCGAAGATGACAACGCGGTCAAAATGTACAATCTGCAGTGTGCCTCTGCACAGGAGTTTGGTACAACCTTTGTGCGGAAAGACCATTTGCGCAGTCATCTTCGCACCAAGCACGATATGCTCAATCTCCCCAGCCAGGCTGAAGCGTGGACTTACGACCTTATGAGCGCGTGGCCAAGGGAGTGCGGATTTTGTGGAATCCGGCTCAGCACTTGGAATGAACGTGTAAACCACCTCGAGGAAGATTTTAAAAAAGGGTTTACAATGGCATCATGGAGGATTCCTTTCCGGTCATCTATGGACAACTACGACGTACTGGAAAGTCCGCGTTATCAAGATGGAGACGATGACGATGATTATGAAGATAAGAGTTTCCGTAAAGAGAACTATGACTCGACCTTCCAGGTTATCTCGAACCCAAAAACCGCCACAACTTCGACCTTAGATCCACAAAGACAAGCAAACCCTACAAGCTCTAGTAAGCGTCAATGCAAGAAGGTATACCGAACACCTCCCGAAGACAACAGGAGTCTTGATTCTATTGAAGATACTGATACAATTCGGACCTGGAATCAAAGTCTTTGTCTGCGAACTTCAGATTCTTACTCGTCGGCTCGTCATCGTAACCTACAAGGTCCTGACATCAAAACCCTAAAGGCGTCAGAATTTGAGCATCTGAAGCGACTTACACGAGGATCCTATGGCACCGTTGACGAGATTCTTTACAAACCTACGTTGCAAGTCATGGTGCGCAAAACAATCCACCAAAACTCAAAGAGCCGAGACACTGAAGTCTCCCGAGAGTTGGAAATTTTAAAGAAGCTTCGATCATCTCCACATCGGCATATCGTAGAGCTTGTGGGCTCTTATTTTTCAAAAGACAAATTATGTGTGCTTATGCTGCCAGTCGCAGACTTTAATCTGCGTACATTCATGCACGAAGTTGTATGGAAACACCCAGGAATTCTCGATTCTCGAAGCACGATCCTTTGGTTCGGCTGCTTATCCTCCGCAGTCGAGTTTTTACACAGTCACCAAATAGTACATAAAGACATCAAACCTTCGAATATCCTCATTCACGGTAGCGAGGTGGTCCTAACCGACTTCGGAATTGCCCACTCGCTCGCAGAACCCAAACTGCCAGAAGAGGACTATTGCTGCACTCCTCAATACTGCGCACCTGAAGTGGCCCTTCGCGGACAAGTAAGGACTGAAGCTGATTTATTCTCCCTGGGCTGTGTCTTTGCCGAGTTAGTGACCATCATGGCGGGTCGGTCCGTGGACGACCTAAGAGCAAGCTTGAATGATGATCCGGTATCTAGGCCGTATCATTTGAACATCCCCTCCGTCAGACTCTGGCTGGAATGGTCGATAATACGCAAAATCGCAGAAATCCAACCTGTGCTTAAGAGCGATGTACAAATGATTATCAAAATGCTGGATGCCATCCCAGAGCGTCGGCCGACTGCCCGCTCCTTGATGCATCACTTCGCCCCGATTGGATGTTGTTCCCAACTCTCCCAGAAAAGTCAACAAATGGCTAATGAATGCTTATCTGCATTTGATGATTTTACTATCCAAGCCACTCAACCAAACACCGGAGCAAGAGAGCCCGCAGCGAACAGGAGTGAAGGAACGCATCGCTTAGAGCAGGCAAACTTAAAAGATGTGCCCTCGGGATCGAAGCCCTTGAAGGTTTACCTGGCGGATTGTCAAAGGCTAGAAGCTTGCTACGCTGGCCTGCCTCTGAACATGAATGAGACGCTTTATAATCGGTTATTAGAAAGAGCAATTGCCTGGGGTCATCAAGTTTCTGAGGATGCGGATTTAATGGCGCGGCCTCCTGAAGGCCTTCAAGCAGGCTCGTTGTGCAGAAATTTCCCACGGTCCTTGCACCAACATTCGGAACCCTCAACTTTCCCCTCCAAGTTCAGCATGTCGACAGTCATCCAGTCTGATTCTTCAGCAACTAGCATCGCTTCCTCGCAGCGACTCTGTGACGTGCCACGCAAAGCTGCTGTTACAACGACGAACGCCACCCGAAACACGTCTGAACAAAGTCAAAAGAAGTTCGGATACGAACTTCAATGCGAGTTCTGCTTTATGGGCTGCGAGATACGCTATGGCCCAAGTTGTATCGAAGAGTGGATATCGCACACGCAGTCCCACTTACATGATTCCCCCCCACCCTCTAACGCCGGTTGTATCTTCTGCCATGAAAACCTGAACACTCCAGAATCTGAATCTAAAAAAGATCCATGGCGACAACGAATGCTTCATATCGCTGAACACTTCAAGGAAGGAGCTTCCGAGGATGATCTTGTTCCGGATTATACTTTGGTCATTTATCTGAAAGATCGAGGGTTGATCACAGACGAAGATTATTCAAATGCGATCAAGTATCAAGGTATTCCTGGCATCAACGCGCCAGCTGAGGAAATCTCGACGCTGCAGGGAAGAAAGCAATGGAAAAGAGATCGGTCCCCTAGTCTCGATAAAACACTTCCATACCTTCACCCCGTCATTGAGAATCTGAAAATGGAGGAAATGGGGCGGGATTGAACGACGGAGGACAAAACGTCTAATTTGCACTTATTCGTATGTTGCTGTTTTAAAGGTTTGGGAGTTTTTTCTCTTTTCATTTTCATTTTCATTTTCCCCTCCTCTGGGGCAGTAAGCTACTGTATCTTAATTCGGATCATGATGATGATCTCCTCTGAGAGATTGGAACTCGGCGATAAGAAAATTATTGCTATTGGACTATTTCTTTGCATATATGAATCCTTCAGATTCCATAACTCTTCTCGTCCCATTCAAGGCATACATGACTGCTACCTTATTTAGGCTGTTAATATACCTATCCTTATTGGCATCATTCCTCCCTCACAGCTGATTCAATGGTGTATCTATTGCTTCGATCAACCTTTCTGACGAGCAAACGCTTGGAAGAAATCGCCGACATGTCCGTGACTGTCAAGATCAAGTACCATTGAGACATCTAAGTCATATCAGTCCCGCTTGAATATTAGCATGCTGGTTCTTACGTTGGTCTGGACGGACAATCGTAATTGCGCCTCTATCAGGATTGACTCCATAGAATTCGTATGCATGCCCATGCCCACTATTGTAACTCTCGTCATCAATATATACTTTGTGCAGGTCTGATGTATGTCAGCGGTCTCTTCTTGCTGGAGTCATTGAAGTCTTACCCCGCATCCTCCATTTCCCCTTCACTGGCAAGAAACATTCTGGGATTTGCTCCTGTTCTATCTCCAGTCGTTGCCCAGAAAGAACCAAGATCACTTCGATGAGACTATCGATATCAGAACCGGAGGCTGAGTGCTTGCAGATCGGACCGTTATCTGAGAAGAGATAATTCCCCAGCTGGAAATGTCAACATAGACCGGAGCAATTGGGCTTGGACCACAACATACCTGCTTCAACTTTCCTGCAACTACGTCTCGACGGATGTCACCAGTAAAAATAACAATTCTCCAACGCCCATCGGCAGGCAGGGCCTTGACCAACTGCATTGCTTTCGCATCGCAGAAGCGTACCACCTGCCTGGAAGGAAACCGCATACCAACCTTCAGATTTGACGCGAGCTCTTGAATACTCCCGCTGGATCGAGTTATCAAGGAATCTTCGTAAGTTGATGTTAAACCGGCTGTGAACCGACCCGCTTTCACAAAAGTCTCACTGAAGTCTTCCGAAGGACCCTTGTCGCCATTGGCTTCTTTCTTGCTCTTGGATGACATTTGCTTCGCCCACGTGCGATCAAATTCTATGAGCGTTGCAGCTACCTTTTCCCGCTCGATGTTGTACGTTCTCAAAAGCTCTGGCCCGGTTTGACCTGTCAAGATAGAACCAAGTTTCCACTGCAACACAGGGGAGTTAGTATTCCCCTTATCAAGAAGGTTTCGGGAGTGGAATTTCCTATTTGAGAAAAGCATGGAGTAAATCGGAGTATATAAGATGAAACTGAAAGTGATTAGGGGCACATGAACAAAGGCCCAGAGTTGCTTACCCCAATATTGTAGCCGTCTTGCAAGCTAACGTTCATCCCCTGACCGGCCTTTGGAGAGTGCGTGTGGCATGCATCTCCTGTCAGGAAGACACGATTGCTTTTTGAGAAGTGATCAGCGAGTCGTTGACCAATGGAGTATGCTGACCACCAGTACGTATCAGCAAATTCGACTTGATACGGCTGGAAAATACGACGAGTTGCCGCTTGCAATTGCTCCAGGGTGACATCTTGAGCGACGGTTCCTTCTGGTAGCTCGATGTAAAATCGTACCATCAAGCCTCCCTCTCGCGGTATTATTATGAGACTGCCTGCGTCCGACTGTACGACAACTTTCTTCCTGATATCAGGGAAGTTGGTCCTTGGGAAAATATCCATAACACCCCAGATCGAATCAGAAGAATCGCCGATCATCTTGAACCCAAGTGATCTACGAACAGCACTATGTGCTCCATCACAGCCCTAGAAACTTGAGTACTAAGCAGAATAATAAGAGCGACAAAACTCACCAGCACATATTTCGCTTCAAAGAACTTTGCTTTCCCATCTTTCTCCGTCCTTACGGTCACAGGATGTGCATTGGGATCGTCCGCGTTTTCCTCGTCAACCTTCACATCCACAACCTTATACCCATAGTCCACCTCTTGATCATTGAACCTCTTCATCGCTTCCAGTAATAGTCCATTTATCCTCGCCTGATTCAGAATCACATGTGGTTGATGTGACAATCCAGGGGCGGTATCAGCCGCGCTCCTAGTCCTCACGATCCCCCCTCCTTTCCCATCAGGATTCCAGAATGTGACTTCAAGCACATGGTAAGCTTCTCTCAGCAGTTCTTCCACGATGCCAAAACTCTCGAAGACTTCAACGGTCCGACACTGTACACCGTCCGCTTGGCCTACTTTCAGGGGTCCGGGGCGAGAATCTACAATCTTGCATCGGACGCCATACCTAGCCAACCATGTTGCAGCGCAGAGGCCTGCAGAGCCACTGCCGCATATGAATACATCGACTTGTTCGAGCATTTTCCGAGCTTCGCGATTTGAAAATAATGGACTGGTCTGCTGGAAGGAAATATTGGCCACACTCCGTTGAGAAGCGAGGGAATTTTGGCCGGCTTTAAGAAAATCGAGGAGCTTTTGTATTTTAAAAAAAAAGCGGATCAGTTCTTACGCGGATACCACATCATTTGTTAAAATGCCGGGTTACAATGTTCTGCGGGACGTAAAGGCAAGTGCGGGGAATCTGAAGTTACCTAGGTAGGTTGTCATGGCACGTGAGACCTTTCTCTAGATCTTCTCATGTCGTTGCAGAATCCAGGAAAGAATATTGGACCAGTAGGAGACTAAACGGACTACTCAAATGAAAATAATTTTTGGGTCTTTTGGTGTTTCTAGTCCAATGTGCCTAATAGTCGTATCTTCAGGGGGGCTGCCTAATTTTATATGGGTTAAATAACGGTAACTCACTAGGAACCAGACATTTCTACCCAGTTGTAACACCCTGAATTATGACGATCTAGGACGCTAGGGAACAAGCGAATGGCCCGAACTTTATCTACATCCACGGATTATTTTTTGACACGAACCACGAAATTCAACCTGCTTGCTGCTTGCTGCAAGCAAGCCTCGATGCCTATGTGACATAACAGGTAAGATATTCTGCATCTTCTTACACCCTCTCCAACTTTCTTCGTGATGAATACTCCAATTATTCGCGGTTTCCACGCGAGCCGTCGCCTTAGAACTCAATATAGACGAGCTATGAGCGAGCGAAGGCCTTTCTTGGATGTCTGAATATATAACTTGCACACCACAACCCCGCAATTTTCTACCATTGATTTCGAATTTTTGCTGACTTGCTCGTGCTACTCTAGTTACGCCACGGGGAGCGAGAAGGCTTTCCTTGTGTGATATGTTCTCGGCACTTTACTAACGGAGCAAGGAGCCAGGTAGCTTCGCCGTGTTGTGTGATTCCGAATTGCTCCAGCAGTACTTGCTCCGCGGGCAGGGATCTTGTATAGATAATAACCCATAGTCTCACGTGGTTTGCTGACCGCGAAAGTCCCGCTGAGCAGGTGTTGTATATTGAGCTACTAGCTCTTCTACCTCGCTGGATCCAAATTTCCAGAAGATTCCTGAGAACGTCGCTAAGGCGAAAACAATTGATACCACCAACGTTGACATTATGTAAATGAGGAGTAAGGAGCCAGATGTCTTCCCGGCCGGCTGGTTGGAGGTCGGGAAGTGGAGGTCCGAAGGGAATATTGCTGCCCTGCCCTGTGTATTTCGCTGAATGAGTAGGCTACCAACGAGATCGAGAGTGATCACCTGGGTTGCAGAGGCGGTTATGATCTAGTCTGTCCTTCTGTAAAGAGAAGAGCATTTTCTGCATTGAGCCTCTAGAGATGATAGGCAGTGTTTTATCACAGATAGTTGAAATAGAAGAATTTGCTACGTTACCTTGTACTAGAAGTCTAACCATACGCATGCAAGGAGTTGATGTGATGCGAATTTGCCAGAATTGCGGAGAAAACTGTTTAATTTAAGAGTCTTGATATGCACCAAGCTCCTTGTCATTCCAGCTAGACGTGGTCAGCAGATTTCTCCAGCCTCAGAGGTCGCGCAATGGATTCGGCGCTGAATATTCACTCACTTCCATAACTTCCCACTCAGTTCCCTTCCAGCACCCAATGCCAATCTCGCTATCACATTGCCTGGCTGATCCGGTCGCAGAAGCTTGCCTTCCTCATGCAACCCCCTGAACTTCTTTACATCCTTCTCATCCATAATTGTGGCATGACCTCTAACCTCGACCTGCATATCCGTATCAACCACTCCAGGGCGGATAGCTACTGCTGTAATATCAGGCTCTTCAGCTGTGAGGGTCATCGCCAGATGGTTCAAAGCAGCCTTTGCAGCACCGTAGGAGCCCCACGTGGAGTAGGTATTGATCGACGCTCCTGAAGATGTGATGATGATACGCCCATGGGTTTTGCGAAGCGGTATAAGAGCGGGTTTGATCTAGTTAAAATTAGTCAGTGATTATTTACAGTGAGAACAGAAGACTCACGAATGCTAGAACACTAAAGAAGTTCACATCGAAGGCGGCTCTCCATTCCTCGGGAGAGCTTTCCGATATATGTTTGGCGCTCAGTGTGCCGTGATTTAATATCAGGCCGTCTAGACGAGAGAAGCTCTTCAAGGCAAGCTCAACTGCTTTGGGGCCATGCTGGAAGACGAAAGTCAGCATCTGACTGGCATCTCGAGCGGCAGAGATAAAACCACGAAGATGTTTTGAACAATGCCAAGGTTGTATTTGAAGCTGTGACACCCAAATCAAAGATCCCAATTCTTATGAAATAAAGAATGAACCCGCAATATAAGATAGAGAAAGGTAAGAAAGCATAAGAAGTATTAAGTTCCCAGGCATAGTAACCTGCTGCAGGACCTGAGTTTCGACAGCATGCTCTAATAGTTGCATTTAAGAAAAGGATTACGCACCGAGAAGTCGGAAAGATCAGCGGAAATATATTCAACTTGTCCAGGATATTCCGCTTTCAATTTTTGGAGGGGCTCGGCACTTCTAGCAACCAGTACAAGTTTGTGGGATGCTCGAAGAAGATATTGGGCAATTGCTAGTCCGATGCCCCGAGACGCCCCTGTGACAATAACGACATGGGATTCTGGCATGATTGTTGGATACTCATAAGAGGAAGCATTACCGGTATGCAGAAGCAGAAGCAGGATGGTGCTTGCGTGGGGGTGGGAGCTTGGACGAAGGTGGGGCAAAAGCGATCCCTGCCAAAAAAGTTGCCACAGACGAAACACATCATCACCTCCATACTATAAAGAAGAGTCGCTACCCTCCCTCACAATAGGGTAATTTGATTTATCCTCAGTCCTCAGAGTATCCTTTAATATCTCTGATATGGCACAATCAATTGTCATCCTCGGCTCAGGAATCATTGGCGTCTCTACTGCATTCTACCTATCCCAATCAAGCCCCGCGTCATCCATCCACCTGGTCGAATCTTCCCCCGATCTCTTCGTCTCCGCGTCGGGTTTCGCTGCGGATTCCTCGCAGCAGATTGGTTTTCGGCATCCGTTGCAGCATCAGGGAAATTGAGTTTCGAAGAACATAAGCGGCTGGCAGAAGAGTTTGGAGGCAGGGAAATATGGGGATATTCGAGGAGTACTACTTTGAGCTACACTGCGGGAAAAGGGCCCAGGAGTACGAGGGGCGACGACTGGCTACGGCAAGATTCAAGCAGAGCAAGTGCAGCTGTGGGATTGAGCGAGTCTTATGGTGAAGATGCCAAACGCTTGGGGCCACAATGGCTCTCGAGGACTGGTGGTGATAATGTCGAGGTAATAAGTGAAGAAGGGAGCACGGCACAAGTGTGGGTTTGAAGGGTTGCCATCTAAATCCAGAGGTCAACATTTGATTAACAATGACATATTCAGAGACCCTCGACGATTATGCCGATTTCTTCTCGAAAGCTGCCTAGAGCGGGGTGTCCAGCTCCACCACCCAGCAAGAGCACTATCGATCGACAAAGACATGCGAGACGAACTTTCAAGTATTCGAATATTGAACACCAAAACCAGCGGGATTGTGGACATTCCGTGTACGAAGATTCTAATCGCAGCCGGAGCTTGGTCAAACCAGGTTTTCGCAACGTTGTTTCCAGATTCCACGAAGAAGCTACCCATATCAAGCCTTGCGGGTCACTCGCTGGTTGTACGATCGCCTCGATAGAGCAAAGTGAACGAAGAGAAAGGCTGCCATGCCATCTTCACAAGTAATGAAGAGGGGTATTCTCCAGAAGTGTTCTCAAGAATGGGCAGAGAGATATATATCGCAGGACTGAATAATCCATCTCTAGCTCTACCTGCACTAGCCACCGGATCGAATGTTGACGAGAGGGCAGTGGAGCAGCTAAAGAAGACAGCGCAGAGACTCTTAGGCACGCAAGAAACATTGGGAGATCTCGAAGTCGTTAGGACGGGCTTGTGTTTCCGTCCAGTGACAAATAGGGGAACACCGATACTAGGGGAAATTCCAGACAAGAGTTTAGGAGGCGGTTTGATTACGAGAAGTTCTGGAGAAGGCGGGGTTTGGCTGGCCGCTGGCCATGGCCCTTGGGGCATCAGTTTGAGTTTGGGAATTGGAAAAGTCATGTCAGAGATGATCCTCGGGACATCGACAAGTGTCGATGTAGACGGTCTGAAGCTTTGGAACACACCAGAGCTATAAGGGAGTTCCCGTCCCGTATCGGCGGTGTGTGCATGGTGCATGAGGCCCAACCAATCTAGTTCATTCATCGCGGGCCATAGTTATATCTGGTGGTCAATGATCGTCGCATGGGCCTGATCCAAGTATACTCCAATGTTCTAGAGAAGGTAGCCAGATATCCTTTCCGGATTGGGAAGAATTCGTCAAGTCACTCCTATTACTGCTAGGTTCCACGGGCCGAGCATTGTCACCTCCATTCAGAAAGTCCATGTGCTTGTTAGACGCATGCGCACCCAGGAGGATGTTGCCAATGAATTGTGACATACGAAATGACCATGAAATACACACAGGAAGCAACATACCAGTATTATATTTGAGCTTACAGCCATGGCCAACCTTTCAACTGCCCAGGAATGGTGATAATTCAGGGAGAGCAGGAAGTCCCGAACCTGCCCAAGACACTGATGTCTTTCTTTCCAATTCCGTGCCGTACTGCACTGGCAAGAATGATAAAAATTATTGCTTCACCGCTCCAATCACTTCTCGAAGTATCTCTTTGCAAGGGTAAGAATGCAGATTATGTTGGAATCGTCAGTCACATACACCAACCAAATCATATCAGAGCACGGACGCATGAGAAGGCCTGGGAGATAATCGAAAGTTTGAATGCTCCAAAATTTTTATTAAAAAGACAATAGTGTGTTTGTGCGCAGTTCTAACTACACGTTTGTTTCCAAGTTCCAAGCAGCTCTATCAGTCATCCATCGCTTAGAGAACACATACTCAGCAAGAGCCGACTTTGAAGCTGTAAAGATCTGCCGCGACCCAATCATATTTGCCGGAGCACATACCTTTAAAGCAATCATTGACGAGTGAAAAAAAGCAACGTCAGATATCGCGTCAAAGAGACGCCATTTATGGTTCGGAGGATGGCCCGAGCACTTCCCGCCCCTTGTCACGATGCCGATGGCTTGGAAGCGACAAGTGCGGCCATCGGCACAAATCTGACTTGCAGGACGTTGGTACTTGGTACTCTTCCCACAGGCTAGTTCTGGATGCCCTGGCGGCAAGCAAGCAGCCAAGTTGGCCAGTGGCATGTCAACTTGTAGTGGTCTTGACTGGCATTGGCTGCTGGGCTCCTCCGCGCTGCAGCGATACCTAAGTACCCTGGAAACTATTGGATTGCTGCGTTGCTTTATTGGCACCAACCATTGGGTCCGGGTGGAAATGGAGTGTTGGAGCACTGTAAATGGCGGTTTGTGCACACGAATATGCTATGCTATGGTACAGCGGAGCCTCCGAACCACGATTTGATTTCCCAGCGCAAAGCAAAACGACGGCGCTGCAGCGGGTGCAGTCGAATGCGGTGTGGGTACTGTATCACTGTTGCATATAGCATGCATCACGGCGCGGGCAACAGTTCCAAATCGATATCCCACGAAATATAAATACGGAAGTTTTCTTTTTTGTCCCTTTGTTGAATAAGTCATTACTCATTACTATCGATATCAGAGATTTGTTGTTATATTCCATGGCATCGGCATCGGGGCTGGGACTTGCGCGCACGAGACTTCGGAAACAACTCAGGCTTAGGCGCTGGACGGACCGCAACGGACTAGAGAGCCCATCGGTGCATTGTTTTTGAGATGCACTGGCACTGAAGTCAAAATTATACTTGGCCATCGCACATGTCATCTCATCGCGCTCCCACCCGCACGACTTCCGGATATAGAGGGGCGCTGCGCTGTGCTGTGGGAAGTGAGCGCCGACAGGAACAGCAGGGCAGGGAAGCCGCTCCTTGTGGCAGGTGAGGGCTTGAGGTCGGCGTTTGAAGAATCTCTCAGAGACTCAAAGTTTGCTTCGACCGTGCAAGCGCAAGCATGTCTGGTAGGACATCGCAAAGGTTGGCGACCCAGTGCCCTCCTTGGGCACTGAAATGCATGCTAACAAGACTCATTACACAGGAGAGACTTTAATATTGTCGTCCTAGGCGCTGGTGCGTGACTTGACTTGTGAATTTTCATGAGGTACGAGGTACGGGTATGAACAGCGGCTGATCAATCTCTGCATTCTAGGCGGCGTGGGCAAGAGCTGCCTCACTGGTGAGGCATACACGTCTTTTTCTTTTTCTGGCTTTTCTGACTTTATACAGCACAATTCGTTCAGAATGTCTGGATCGAGAGCTACGATCCAACAATTGAAGATTCTTACCGGAAGCAAATTGATGTCGATGTGAGTGAAACTCTTGCCGAAACTTAGAGCTGTGATTGACTTTCTGGAATAGGGGCGACAATGCATGCTTGAGATGTAAGGAAACTCTATTCATGAGACGAATTTCCAACTTACATCCATTATAGTCTAGATACAGCTGGGACAGAGCAGTTCAGTGAGTTCGACTTCTATCTCACGTGACCTATACTGACTTGCGCAGCTGCTATGAGGTACCATCCTGCTGGCTAGGCTAGAGCGCATAAATGAACTAACTCCCGAGCAGAGAATTATACATGAAGACAGGTCAAGGCTTTCTTCTCGTGTTCTCAATAACTAGCCAAAGCAGCCTGTACGAATTGCAGGAACTCCGAGAGCAGATCATCCGGATTAAAGACGACGATAACGTCCCTATTGTTATCGTTGGCAACAAGTCGGACCTCGAAGAAGACCGAATGGTGAGCAGGTCTAAGGCTTTTGCTGTTTCGCAAAGTTGGGGCAATGCCCCATATTATGAGACTTCAGCACGGCGAAGAGGTGAGGAACCCGGCTCAGGGTCCGAGAAATTAGCTGACAGGGTTTAGCAAATGTCGATGAAGTCTTCATTGATCTCTGCAGGCAGATCATTCGAAAAGATAATTCGGGGTATACGCGATATAGAGATGAAGATTACGTTCCCAGACCTCACAAAACACCGCGACACAAAGGATCAAGAAGTGGCAAGAAAAAGAAAAAGGATTCAGGATGTACGATTTTATGAGTTGCCATGATGACGTTTGATGAGACTCCTGGCTATGGTGCTCTTTTTGGTTCAGAGAAGGCTGGCTTCAGCAGTATAGACTGTCAGTCCTGGTGGCCGACCGGCGCAAAGTTCAGCAGGAATGGACTTTTGATGGGCGTTAGGATTTGGAGGACTCGATGAATTTGAAAAGTGTCGGTGGACTGTTGGGCATGATGAAATTGGAAGCTGTTCAGTTGTCTTCGGTTTCAAAACGGCGCAAATCCGGAATCATAGCATTGGAGCAAGGTCAAACAACAGGCCCCCATTTTCGTGAGAACTTTCAAATGTGCAAGCGCAGAGGCTGTTTATGGCACTGCTAATTGAGCTCGATGAAGGAGTCCGAAGGTAGTTACAGCTCATTGTTCTCCGCTCAGCTTCCCTTCGGTTCAGATCTAGGTCGAAAAGCCAATTTCAAAAAATTTAAGCTGCCCAGAGCGTAGCAGCACTTCACAGCAGTTTAATTTGCATGTTTGGCAATTTTCGCGAAGCTGCAGAGCCAGGCTCCGAAAGAGAAAGGAACGATTCGTATTGTGGCATTTGGGAAGTGGTTTCTTGCAGGAAGGAAGCACGCGGGTCTCAGGAGTTCAAAGTCGCATACGAGGCCGCAAGGCTCCCAGCACACCAGAGAGGGGCGCAATCTGGGCAAAAAACGGCCCCGTCTTTGGTCCATGTCTTCCAACTTCTCAATGTTTAAAGTGCTTGGGTAGTTCTTCCGCCATGATGGTTAGACCGCTTTAATTAGAAGCTGAGCTGCAATTCTCCCACTTTCGTACTCGAGGGAGCGCTTTGTGTATTTTTTATATCGATTAAGACTCATGGATGTATGCTTTCCACCGTTTCGCTTTTCACCTCTCAATACCTCTCAATGGCCTTTTACTACTATTCCAAACTGGCCTCCCTCTCTCCTTCCCTGCAAGTATTTTCAATCAATTTCAACATCAGTAGGTGGCATTAGGCATTAAGCATTAAAGCTTGTTGGTTTGTTGCTTAGATTCTCTTGGAATTTCGATTCATCATCGAGAAGACGGTTGTAGGGAGGAGGGGGGTGGTTTCCGAAGTTTGTGGCCTTACATTCATGCGGGCACTGGGATATTATCGTAAAGCTGGATTCATAAGTGGATCATTAGGAAATTTGCAAAATGCCCGTTTAAGATTACAAAAGGCAACTTTTAGGGAAGCAGAGGCTGTTTACAATATGTAGTGTTTTGCAGGACGTCTTCAGCGCAGCGAGCATCGGATTGCAAAGAGGAAACGCGAATACTCAAATGATGTCAGCAAACTGATGATTGGATGTGGATTCTCGAGATTCAAGACGGGACATAGAAGTTAAGTTTCTGTACACCCAAGATTTTGCCGGAACCACTTTTAGGAAATCGAATCTATTGACGACTTCCGAACTTCAAAAATACAGCGAATGACTCCTGTTCAGATGCTATGAAACATACCCCTCAATGAAGACATGTAAGATAGAAACTAAGTTGTTAATGACCTAGGGAGTCAACTAAATGGGGACTTATAGACTAGGAAAATTCCCTTCCCACGTGACGCCGCTAGCAATGCGATTCAATTAGTAGTTCTTTATTTTGTAATATTTGTTCCCTTCTTCTTATGATTATGCAGCACGATCAATGTGTCCTAAATGCGCAATATGGTATACATATTTTGTTAAACAGAAAGAAACTCCCACTTCGTGGAAGGGGCAGGCAAACCCGTGGGGTAATCTAGAACTAGTGAACACTGGAAAGTGTCTTATAATTAGACTTGTAATATTGGCCTGCTTGAAAAGAAAAAAGAATGTGCAGCTGAAAGTCCGAATTCCTCGATTGAGTCACCGCTTGCTTATTTTCTCTCGCTTTTTTTACCATTGTGATTGTGATGATGTCCTCGAGACCATGTAATGCCCCACTCCACGAACGAGAGGTCTGGGCGCCACTAGCGAGCACCGGTCGAACACACCCACTGAGTGGAAAGAAAAAAATTGTAAAAAAATTAATGTTCTGCAACCGCCGTGAATCGAACACGAACCTCCACCTAACTACTCGTATGGAAGGGTGGAATCCTAACCATTGGACCACGGAAGCATGGTTGGAGTGAACTAGCTATCAAGCTTGCTTGATTTGTGTCTGGAAGCTCTTATTTTAATATATACGGATATCACAAACCGTCTGGTAGGCCCGCAAATTAATTGACTTTTCGCTTCCACAATACCCCTATTCAATTCTACCCGACTGAGGACCACAAAATCGTGGCAAAGGTCGCGATATCTTTTAATCGAAGAAATGAATCTAATCAAAATCGCCATCGTAGGCCGAGAATTATTAATTTGACGTCTTATTTGAGCAGGTGTATTTTCGCAAGCATAAAACTACAAGCTGAGCAGCGCTTTAGCCACTCTTCCTCCCAGCAGGTATTGCCATTCAGACTTCAATTCGGGATGCTCTATCCTGTGTAAATAATGAGGCACTTTACAACCGCCATCATTTTTCTCACTTTAAAAAGCCTTCTCAACTCCTCATGACCTCCCACTTTGCTCCAGTCGCACCAACCTCCCTCCACTCAATATCCAGGAACCCTTCCAGTCCAAGTTCTATGCTCAAGTTAGCACGCATTTCGAGAAATCCCAGGAGCCCAGTAAAGCCTTGGCATAATTCAAGAGATCAACTCTCAAATCATTCCGCCGCACAATATAGGAGTAGACATACCCCAACCACGCGCCCAGAGCCGCACCCCCCAGCCCATCATACACCATAATCCCAAGCAAAGCCCTCCTCTCGTCCCCTCCCATCCTCCCCCCATGCACAAACACCTTCAACCCAGCAACAGCCGCGAGCAATATCCTCGCTGGTGCACTAGCGTACAGCATCTGATTCTCCTCGATCGGCACGCAACTCGTGAGTAGGTAGCAGAGACCGAGACCTAGGGTTGCTATGCCGAGTGTTGAGGTTGGTTTGGTGGGTTGCGAGGGGTTGATTGTTAGATAGAGGCCTAGGAGGGAGAGGCCGATGGCGTGGAGAGTTATGGGCCAGGGGAGGTTGGGGTATGCGGGCATTTTGTGAGGGTAGTCTGCCAACACAAGATGATTGAGAGGCTTTGATTTGAATTGAGATGATGAGAGTACGTTTGAAGATTGTTGAGAAGGCGAAAGTGAAAATCGTGAAAGGAACTAGAAATGGGAAGCAATTCACACCTTTCCCAACATTTAATTTGTGTCATGTGACATGATGGCTTGCTTATTCGCATCGGGGAAGTGATAGGCCGATTGCAGCTTCTTCAGATTCGCTGCTCATGGAATACATCGTGCTTCAACAGCGCCATGCGAATTATTGAGATTTTCCAAAATCCCAAGCTTGAATTCTAACCAATGTACAAATTCTGCGTACCTTATCTACCCAGTTCAGGGGACCTGGGAAAGTCATTCCGGCTCTTTTGACCTTATCGATTCAGATGTAATAATTCCAGAAGCCCAGACTGTTTCAGATGGCCTGCTTCACTGCCGGTACTCGGGATTTCAGGATCTCGAGGCGCTCTGCACGTCATGGGAGTAAGGAGAGTAATTTCTAGTAATAGTGTCAAAGCTGGCATATTTTCGTTCTTCTGTTTATTCTTTCCTAACATCGTTTTGGACTTATCAGAAAATCAAGGCGCCTCGCAATCAAGACTCGGCAGCATCCTTCCTCCCCGTGAGCGCTTCCGCACCCACACAATCCCGTTTCGTGTGGATGCTCGTGCTTCATGCAAGCTGCAGGTGGGAAAGATTGCTGCAACCACTCAACAAAGTTTCGCGGCTATGCAAGACGCAGAACCGGCCTCCGTGTTGTGCCAATGGCTGCAGGTGGTTGGATACCACATTAGTAAGAGTATATTTACCCAGTTCATCCTTCGTTTGGTTGTACGACTGCCGTCATTCTGATATCACCTTGTGAGAGCGAAGCCACAATTTCGGAGGTGCGCAGATATGTTTCCTCCCGCTTCGATCGATCCTCCGACCAGGTTGATGGATCTTCTGTTGCAAAAAGAAAAGAAAAGTTTGTTTGCTGCTGCGGGATTTTAATCTGCAGGCGATATCATCTGACAAACCTCGTAAAACTGGGATCGAATAATCTTGGCTGGGGAAGGTGGAAGAGAAAGGATCTCACCTCACAGGTATATTGTACTGTGCCAATTTCGGGACATGAATGGAGGCACCTCCATTTTGAATGACTGATCAGGAGATCGAACAACGTGGAGCTTTCCACACTCTGCAGTTACGGTGCAGGAGAACTGATGCGCCAATGCACCGCATCGAGCCATTCGTTAACGTTGACTTGGAGAAAGGCAAACAGCCCTCCTAATACCGAGATGGACTGACGTCTTCATCCGACCTTTCCAGCTCCAGAGTCGCAGTCGCAAGTCGCTCGACTGTCGCTTTCCTTGGCCCATGTTGTTGTCGAGGTCGAGTCTGGCAAACAGCAACCCTACAGCCACGAGACCTCTGTGCCTTCGCGATGTTCGTGTGCCATCCGGAAAAACCACACGGTGCTGTAGCTGCCGATCAGGGCCGGATTCAGCGCTGCGGAAGTGGTAAGGCCCAGTATGGTGGGATAAGCCCCTCAGCCCTCCACACCCTCATGTCGACCCAAAAAAGAGGCCCCTGTCAAGGGCAGGAAGCGCACGGTCGGCGGCCTGTGAAAAGGCCCACATCCGGCAGACAATCCTAGATCCCGGCCCTTGTTCGCTGTTGAGGCGTCAAGGCTCTTGCAGCTATGGCGCCAATGAGCAGCTGGGAGCGCATCTTTTACATTTGCTGGTGGATGCTGTGTCAGGAGCAGCCGGAAGGCTGTAAACGAAGTTCTAAAAGTATGGATAGAACGGAAGAGGGAACAACGGGGGCTAGAACCTTTGTTAGTGAAGTGGAGAAGAGAGAGCTCAACGAAACGAAAAGGCAAAGGCACGTCTGCTGCTGTCCCGTGTCCGTTAGAGGAAACGAGCCCTGCTTATCCTCATCCCAGTGCTTCTGCAACCCTATCATCCTGCGCCCCCAAATCACATCGCAATCGTGACCGCTCTCTGTGATGAGCAGTCAGTTCGAGGTCCAGCAACGAACGAGAGATCTGCTATGCCACGTGCCTGCGGTGGACTGCAGGTCTGAGCGTCGTTTGAGCCGTGGGACATCCAACTGAGACGATATCGGGTCCTGCACTTCAGGAGGCCGTCGTGCTTTCCAGCCCTGCTGGTCCAATGACTGCCGGTGCAAGTCTGTGCAGCGGCAACGTCTCTCGGCCTGTGTAACCGGGAACAAGGGCCATTGCACAGAGAGGCAAGCCAGCCGACGAGAGCCTTCGAAGTCCGAAGTTTCTTTTTGATGCAGATGGACGGACAGCACAGCAGCAAGCCGCATTTCTTATCAGTTCTCACAATCGGGGAAGGACCCTGAATTAAATGCATCGCATGGCATGATATGGGTTGAAGGAGGAGTCCAAACAATACTGAGACATCTAGTATCTTTGTACAGCTCGAGGTGCTGAAATATTGACTCTGGGGTCAAGCACGCATGTTCCTTTCGCGGTCCTCTCTCCTCACACCACTCCACCTTCTCCTTGTCCCCCTCCATCGAGTTGCACGCCCAATAGAAGCCTGTCATACGGCATTTTCCCAGGTTGGAAGCGGGTGGTCACCGGTGATAGGTCAACCCTCTGCCTTATGATGAATATGTTATTAGTGGTGGGAGCCAACAGGAAGTCGAGAAATGTCCCGTTTGGGTGTTTCAACGCCTCCAGCGAATGAGGCGGGGGCACAGCTATCTGAATTCCGAGAGCCGAAGCCGTTGACCAGCCAGCTCGATGGAGGAACGTTTGCGATTGCAGATTGGAAATGCGCCCGGCTTTGTTATGTCCTGACCCGCATGAAGAACGAAAGATATTTGCTGGTGTAAGATGGAGGGAGTACTCGTAGATTCATTTTTATTTTTCTTCTCATCCTTCTTGTTCTTGAGGACACGGTGATGGAAAGGATATGGAAGTTCAGTAGTAGGATGGACGGAGGTCTAGATTAGCTGATCTTCATGGCACTGACAATCCGGAGACTTTCGGTGGGTGGAGGCTCTCTGGGATGGCCAACCAACGTGTGTGGATGATGGCTGGGCATGCTCTGACACCCAAGACGAAGTTCGTGCATGCGAGTTGTCTGCGCAGGAGCTGCCCATGTCGTTTTCCCCTTCGCCACCCTTGCCCTTGCGGTTTCTTCTCACGCCTGTTCAGCGACGATGGTTCCCACCATGCTCAGTGCAGGGGGAGAGATGGGGGGGGGAT
>Ga0247778_1000226_pt1 | contig 95978 bp, 101 predicted proteins | sample UWRJL049202B5_FD_179939 | JGI IMG/M metagenome (GOLD analysis project Ga0247778, IMG submission 179939) | Plant litter microbial communities from Arlington Agricultural Research Station in Wisconsin, United States - UWRJ-L049-202B-5 | ecosystem: Environmental > Terrestrial > Plant litter >... | reverse complement strand
GGTCTCGGGGGAGGTAATTGGGGCTGGGAGGAGGAGAGCGAAGGTTATGGTTGAGACGGTGGAATCTAGATATCAGGACGCTTTGACTGCGAAGGAGTCGTTGAACGAGAAGGTTCATGAGGGGATTGGCCTTCTGGAGAAGCTCCTTACGGATTTTGAATCCCGGGCGTACAAGATGCGGGAGCAGGGATTCGCAGGCGCTGCGGGGACCCTTATGGACGAAGGAAGAAGAGTTGTAGATGGGGGATTCGAACGAGCTCGCGAGGTGATCGACGAGGGACTCGAAAGAGCGAGGAAAGCTACCGAAACTCTGGAAGAACATATCGAATACGCGATTACTCGAGCGAAAGAGCACGGTCTCATCAAGTACGACGAATTACCGGTGCCATGGAGGATAAACCCTCATATTGTCAAAGGGTACCGGTTCACGGAATCGAAGGTCGATTGCGTAAGGTCTATGTTTAACATTTCGAACGAATCAGTCAACATCTGGTCTCACGCAATTGGCCTTATTATCGTCTTAGCTATCGCGTTTTACTTCTACCCAACAAGCGTTAACTTCTCCCTCAGCACCAACACCGACGTCTTCATCGCAGCCGTATTTTTCTTCGCTGCCTGCAAATGCTTAGTCTGCAGCACGATCTGGCATACGATGAACAGCGTAGCGGACCAAACTCTTATGGAGCGTTTTGCATGTGTGGACTATACCGGCATCTCACTTCTGATAGCAGCCTCGATCATGACAACAGAATACACAGCTTTTTACTGTGAGCCTGTAAGCCGCTGGATTTACATGACGGCCACAGCAGTCCTCGGAATCGGAGGCGTCATCCTCCCATGGCATCCGACCTTTAATAGAGCGGACATGGCATGGGCGCGCGTCGCTTTCTACGTTACGTTAGGTGCAACGGGCTTTGCACCTGTCTTACAGCTGAACTTGACTCGTGGCGGAGAGTGGGCGTGGGAGTTTTATTCGCCAATCGCGAAGAGCATCACCGTGTATCTGGCTGGAGCTTGTATATACGCCAGCAAGGTGCCGGAGAGATGGTGTCCTGGTGCCTTTGATTACTTTGGTGGATCGCACAATGTGTGGCATTTCTGTGTGCTGGGTGGGATTCTCTTTCATTATGTTGCAATGCAAGAGTTCTTCTCTAGAGCGTTTACAAGGGCCGGAAATGGGTGTGGCATATATTGAGGCTGCATTAAATAGATGATTGATGGATTATGGCGCTTGAGACGGTAATGATATCATGGCTAAGGCGTTTGGGTTGCTGGTTGCATGGATATAATTAGATTTTGAATAAGAGTGTCTGTCGATGTCCCTTGAAGACCGGTAGTGGGTTGAACATTTTCGATTTCGGGGCTGGACTCTCGTCAGTGCTTTGGTCAAAGCCGGGGTAAGACATTTTCACTTCTCCTTACTCGTGTCTTCCAAGGAGCACCTTGAGACCCCCGATAGACTCACTACTCCTGGAGAAATAATTGATAGGGTGCACAGCAAGGCTGGTGTCAGTTGGAGCAAGGCATTTGTGGCGAGGGGCTTCTATTGCTTTTACCTTTTAGTAACATGCGCTCGCTCATGTTATTGCTGGCAAAGGGAGAAACATTGAGTTATCGTTCCTCACATAATGTTATAACTGTACCCCCCTTAAAAGCCTATTGTCATTATATATGCACATTCCACGCACTTATTTTCCAGGAACAGGTTCTCGCCTTTGAAGATATACTTATCCCCCTTTTCTCGTCAGGCTTGGTATAAGATATCCCATTCTTCCCTCAGTCCAACCGCGACCTATACTCATCATAACTCAAACTTCCCAACATAAGAGCTCGCATCTCTTACTAAATTAATTGCCTTCACACATTATTACTTCCACCACACTATCGACAATGAAAATCTACACAAGTCTCGCCCTAGCCAGTCTAGCAGCAGCACAGTCAGATTCAACATACCATGATCCCCTCACCGTCTTCTCACTAAGGCGAAGCTATCTCACCTGTCAAGAAACATACGGAGGTGGTTCTGAGATCTGTGGTGATCCCGCTACCAGCCATTACTGCTATGATCCTACTCTCGGCGACGTACGCTCCCTATTCCCTCCTTTCACAAATACCAAACCTAAAATGCAACTTAGACCTGCTGTCCCTTAGATAACGGCTACTGCAAGAAAGGAAATTTCTGCGCTCCAGTCCAGGGATATTGCTGCCACGATGCAAGTTGCTTCCTTCCCTACCTCTCCTGATACCTATATCTGACATCTTCCAGGGCGAAGATCCACAAACCTGCTCCATCCGCCTAGGTTTCGTCCTTCCCCCAAACCTAGCCTCCGCCTCCGCGTCCATTCTCCCATCCGCACCCCTAACGTCCACAATCGCCATCTCTCTCGCCGCCGCCGTCTCAGATTCCCCATTTCTAATCCCAAGTAGTGAGGCTTCAGCTACAGATAGTGGAGCAGCGACAAGCACGGGAGCAGAAGTGCAGGCAACGACGACGATGGCTGTGGGACCTGGAGTGGTGATTAGTAGTGCGATGGTGAGTGGGATGACGCCTGAGTTTACGGCGCCGTTGAATCAGACGGGTGGAGTTGGGGTTGGGAGGGGGAATGGGACGGGGGCTGCGGTGGAGACTGGCAGTGGAATTGGAGTTGGGATTGTGAGCGGGACGGGGATTAGGACGAGTGGGAATGGAAGTGTGCCGGCGGTGGAGCAGTTTACGGGGGCGGGAGCTGAAGGGAGACGCGTTGGTGTTTTTGTGGGTATGCTGGCTGGAGTTGCTGTTTTGTTTGGGTTGATTTAAGAAGAATATTGTTGTGGACGAAAGGAACAGGGTGCTTTGTATGGGCTTGCGTTGCGTAGTTTGTATCGAGAAACAGAATTGCTTCGTTCTTTGGAAAGTGAAATAGTGTTAACGTCCTTGCTTTCTAATTTTAAAAATGAACTCCGGGGTATAAATCATAAAATCATGAGGAATCCTGATTCTTCGTCTCGTCTGTATCCTGAGTCTTCGTAACCCGCAATCGTTCCTCAAGCTTACTTCGAAGAATTTCGAGCATCGAATGCTCCTCCGAGTCGAGGGATAAAGATGCAGGAATATAGATCTGACCCCCTTCGATCAGGATAGAATCCTTGTCGTGTTTTTCGTATGTGTAAGTCGACCCCGTACTAGCGTTGCTCCCCTCCACCTCCCCATTCTTGTCCACCCTCTCGATGTCACATGCTTTGGGCTTACTCAAATCCATTGGCGTCCACCAGTACATGGGGAATTGTCTTTGGATGTTGTTGAGAACACACGCCACAGCTACCATCAAAGTGCTCCCCAGCAAAATCAATGCCACGAGGTACCAGCCCAGTTCAGTCATCTCTGGAGACGTCGCCGCAAGAAGGGCCGTGGCACCGGCCGGCGGATGTACCGTTTTCGTAATTCCCATAACCGCAGACGCAATGCCGACAGCAAGAGCTCCCGCGATCCATCTCAGGTTCTCGAAATTCGAGTTCAAGTGGAAGAGCTTCGTGATTCCCACGCCTATTGCTGCTGAAAACACTTGTCCTAGGACGGTATTTCGGGGTTGTGCCAGCGGTGAATCTATAGTGTTATATTCGAGAATCGCAGTCGCTCCCTAGAAATACAAATATCAGTGATGTCAAGTGGGACTTTGAGGTGGGTCATTTACCAGACTTCCAATGACTATTGGCGTCCCGAGGTCTCTGACACCAGGCGCGTGAAATACTGCTTCCACGACCATGAGCCCGCAAAAGGCACCCAGACACGCCCAGAACAAAGGAATGACATTCCCAATAGGACGAGTTGGCTCTGAGCGGTAGCCCAGAAACCAGGAGATGGGTTTGGGGAGTAGGTAAAGCCTTGGACGAGGCACGAAGCGGTTGATGTAGGAATCTACATCGAAATTGGGAGGTTTGTCAAACATTGAAAGTTGAATATCAAATATGCTCTGAGGTCATAAAGGCAAGGGAGATATCACGACACAGACAAAGAAAAATGAATCATAGGCCCTACCTTTAAGTTCATATGGAACTGCAAAGTGAATTAGAAAGTAGCTAATGACAGCATGAAATAGTATCTCCGGCGTTAGGTCGCACAAGAAGTACTCAAATACACATCGCATCATCGCGCTAGGACATGAGGATGCATTCCTCAAGGTGACGAAAATCCGGGGTAGCTCGACGTATGCTAGCTGCTATTCCTCCTATTCGTCCTGGCGCGAGTAATGTATGGGGTACACCAATGGGACTCGGTACTTTCCAGAGCGATTTGGTAATAGTTGAAGGGATTGGGTTTGATGTAGCTGGAAAGGGTAATTATGTGTCAAGGAAACGATGGAAATTGGAATAGCGGTCGAGGACGTCAGCCTGGACTCGCTTAACCGGCAGTCGTGACTGAGGGGTCACGGGAATACTGTCAAACACTCGGTTTTTAAATTCTAAGTCCTTCATGTAAAAGTCGTTAGGTACAGTGGAAAGTGCTTGAAACCCCACTTAATGACTCAATTGGTAAAATATCGCTGGCGATGTGGAGGCCGGATTGCTCACGATGTAGTACTCAGTCTCCATTAGTCCCACCACATCCTGCTAAGGCATACAGGTAAGAATTTCTTTGGATCTCAGCTCTAAGACCATTCAAAGAGCAATGGATGATGCTTGAGATGATTTTGCAACAGAATTCTAATATCAGTATTATCAAGACGCTAGATGTAGACGCCGAAAATGCCGCCTACATCAGTCCCTTGGGTTTCCACTTGCTCTGGTTTTAGACAGAACATCTAGACTTAAGTTCAAAGTCTAGCGCAAATACTTTAGTACAGATGAAATAAGCTTAAAAATAAACAATCCCGACTTTACTCCTTGATGGAGCTTGACTTCCAATCCCGACTTTCCTCCTCGAGCAAGCCGTCTTTCCGGCGTTAAGCTTTCTCGGTGCGATGAACACATTTTGCTTCCGAGTAGTTCGAATATTCATTGGCTCACTTGAGTCGTACATCCCAAAATACAAGTACATTTGAAATCAAAATTCGGTGAAATCTTCGCAAAGCACCCACATTATGAGGCGATTCGCGGGGTAAAGTGAGGGCATCTAAAAATACATCTGAAAAGGTCCCAAAAGGAAAAAACTAGCACAGCAACCAATGAAACAAGCTTATTATCTCATGTCATGACACAAAGGAGACTCGTAGAAAATTTGCAGGCACAGAAATGATAATGTTGAAGAAGTATATGCGTCTGGGATTATTCTCGAGCCGAAGCGCGTGGTTGGTGAAGAGCCACCAAATTAAGGGATGCGATAGGCTATTGGGTACTAAGATACGCCCTAATTGGAAAAGTGCCAGATAGCTGCGATCTGTAACTTGTTTACCACGTGGAAATACCCCCTGAGGAAGCCGATAGAAGGCACATCCGTAAGGAGTGCCCTCACATTAATAATGAGGCTCATTTTTGCGTCTATTTATTCCAGCCCAGTTCCGACATGACCACCTCCAAAATCTTTCCGTCGAAAACATCCATGAACTCTCCGAAGGCGCCCAACCCTGCAATTAAGAGGCGCACACCTAGTCCCAAAGCTGCAGATATCAACAGGATGGAAGAAGCCATCGCGGCTGGGAATGGATTATGTGCTGGTATTATTGGATGGATGCGGGCTCCCTTGCAAACGGGACAGGATAGGAGGTTGCCGTCGGTAACCCGACTCGGTCGGATTCAATGTGACAGCAAACATCCTGGAAGATAACATGTCGCAACGACTCTGCTCCTGAAGGATATCTACATCTTTCAGCATGGCGACTCAAGATGACCATGAGATGGGGGAGGGTCCCTCGACGGTGCCGGAAAGCGATCAGGTTGTGACTGATACTCTGATGGAGACAAGTCTGTCCGCTGTATCGGGCGGAAGCAGTGCGGCGGATGAGAGCGCCATGCAGCATTTGAATGTGAGTCGATTTTTTGAGCGTCCAGGGCAACATTTTGAGGCGCTTTGGAGATTCGAAGTGGCTGAATTTTTTATTTTTATTTAGGTTGACTACTCCGACGATCACGATAGCGCTATAGGTGGTATGACACCACAGTGAGTCTGTCCCTGAGGCTTCATTAATTTTGACGAGGCTGAAGGTAGGGTCGGAAGGACGTCCACGATGTCGGTGAATTCGAGTATTTACAATTATGTTGAGGAGAATGGACGGACTTATCATCGTTACAAGGAGGGCAGTAAGTTTTATACGCCACGTTGGATCGAACTTTTCGTTAATAAGTAGCAGAATACATGTTGCCAAATGACGAGGTCAGTTGCTGTATTTCAACATTTTGGACCCTTGTCTTATGATTTGATAGGCAGAGATGGACAGGCTTGGTAAGAATTCTTAACGAATTAGGAATGACAGGCATTGATAGCTAGCATTAGATCTTCAGCATCAACTGTGGTTACTCACTCTGTACGACGAATTGTACCTTTCGCCAGTCAAGAATCCTCAGAACGTATTGGATATTGGAACTGGCACTGGTATATGGGCGATTGAGTTCGGTATAGAATTCCTGTATCTTTTATATTCGAGAGAAAAAAAAGCTTATTTTGTGTAGCCAACGGACACCCTTCAGCTCATGTCATTGGCAGCGATCTCAGTCCCATACAACCACAATTGTCCGTCTTTTCAGATGCTCCCTATTAAATGACCGCTAACGCAAACAGCGTGCCTCCCAACTGCACCTTCGAAGTTGACGATGCGGAAGATGACTGGAACTATTCCCATCAATTCGACCTAATCCACGGCCGGGCACTGGTAACCTGCTTCAAAGACCCCAGCACCGTCATTGCATCCGCATTCAGATCACTCGTCCCAGGCGGCTACCTAGAATTCCAAGACATCATATTACCCATGCGAGCCATCGACGATACGCTCAACGGCACCAACATGCAACTCTGGCAAGAGAGCACCATCGAGGCAGCTGGCAAGTTGGGAACGTCGTGGAAACGAAGCGGCAACTATGTGAAGTATTTTGAGGACGCGGGGTTTGTTGATGTGGTTGAGAGTCACTTTCAGTGGCCGACGAATACTTGGCCGAAGGGTGAGCGTATGAAGACGCTGGGCCGATATTGGCAGGAGGATCTGACAAGGGGGTTGGAGGCGCTTTCGATGGCGGTTTTGACGAGGGGTGGTGGGATGACGAAGGAGCAGGTTTTGGAACTTACTGAAAAGACGAGAGTGGATATTGGGGACAAGGCGATTCACGCTTATTTGCCCATGTGAGTCCCTTTTTGGTAAATTTTCACGCATTTACTAATACTTTGAAGTGTAGTAGTGTACGGCAGGAAGCCTCACGAGCATGAGTAGACTCGGCTGGGTCCTAGGACGTTCCCTTGTATTTTGTGGGGGTGTTAAATAAGTTTGAGACTCTTCTCAAATGCATCAAATGAACATAGTCATGAACATCATCTCTCTGCAATAAGCCTTTCAGGTACTTTGTGATTCGACAAACTTGGAGAAGACTTTGCCCCTTATTCAGTTTACACACGTGACTAGAGTGGTTGTTATTGCCTGAGGCATTAATTAATTCGACCGCCCACACTTGAACAACCTGAAAACTTGAGCTTTCTGGCTGAAAAAGCTAAAGGCACCATAAATCTGCTTCAGATGGATCGATGACCAACAAACCAACGCACTACGAAATTCTAGGTCTTCCGGAAACTATCCGCAATGAATCGCATGTTCCAGCGCAAACCCTTCGAGGCGCGTATCGCCGAGCTCTCCTTCAAAACCATCCAGACAAGTCACAGCTGGCACCGCAACCTGCCTTGACCTCCCAAGCCTCCGCATATTCTATCGATCAAATTTCGGAAGCCTTCAACGTCCTGTCAGATGCCAGGTCCCGGGCGAAATACGATAAGGAGCTGAAATTGCAAAGCGGAGGGGCAAACGCTGCAGGAGAGAAGGGAAGACAAGCGTTCCGGACTGGGGTCGAGACGGTGGATCTGGACGATCTCGAATTCGATGAAGCGCAAGAGGAATGGTATAGGAGCTGCAGGTGTGGCGATGAACGCGGATTCTTGATCAAGGAAGCGGATTTGGAAGAAGCTGCAGACGACGGCGAGCTCAATGTGGGTTGCAAGGGATGCAGTCTCTGGATAAAGGTTCTCTTCGGGGTCATTGAGGAGGACATGAATGATACGGGTGCTACAGAAGGCCCAGGTGACTTGAAAGAAGCATAGATACAGATACCTATATCGAGATCGTCTCGTGTATTCTTGGATAATTGTCGTGCTTCACGTCACCGCTGTGCCTGGGTGAAGGCAGCTTTGGTGACGTTGGTCGCATCCAAGACTTCCCGACAGCCTTGAAGCATGCAGCTGCAGCATGCACTCAGGGGCGAATGTAACGAAGGACAGGGGCACAAGGACTCGAGAAAACTGTGTGTTTCCCCAGCGGAGCGTGAATTCTTCAGGCAAAAATAATATGATGTTGATGTGCCAGCTTCCTATGACTTCCAATCAAGGCTCGAAAGCTATTGGTCGCCTCAAACTTGTGGTAGATTCGTCTTGCAACGCCCGAATAGATATTCAGAGAACGCCAAAGCCATCGTGGAGAAGTAATCGACGGTGTTGGAAGGACTTGATGTCGCTGTGGTTTTTTTTATGTAGCACAACGGCAAATAATTTTGACTTGGAGAAAACGCCTGGACCCACTCCACTTGTCTGTCACCGCCTAGCTAGCGCTATCCCGAAAGCGCAGGTACTGCTGTAAACACTCTCACTCTCACTCACTCCGACTCCGGTGACTCTTCCAGCGCGTCTCTCAGGTTGGTTGGACAGGGATACCTAAGCAGATCTACCTAGCATCACCTGAACGATTGAGAGCCCGCCAGCTAGCCAGCCCAGCCATTCATTATTGCATTGCATCGCTCCTGCAGTTACCAGTTAGAGCAGCCCCGTCCATTCCTGCATATCCAACCCCACCTTCCCCTTCCATTCTCTCAGCCAGAAAGTCTTTTCCCTCCGGTCCCTTCCCTCGTCGGTGTATATATCAATGCGCGTGTTCACCTCTTTGATCGATGCCACGATCTTTCAACCCACTTCTACTTATACTTTAATACGCCCAGCAGTCTCTGCTTTTACTTCGTCAGCACAGAGAAGAGCTTTCACTAGCTCCCGCTCACGTCTTGCGAGCAAGTTCCCTTTGAAACCTGGGTCAGTCTACCCCTCCCTCCGCCTCTAGCTCTAGCGTAAGCTGTAGAAGCAATCCCTTGAGGAATTGAATGGGCTGTTTTCTTGCTGCCTATTCACTATCACACATTCACCTGCTGACGGCAAGCACCAGTCTTCAACATACGTTTCGACACCTTCGAAAACCAGAAACATTTAGACTCAGTCCTTCCACAACTACTTCCATTCGGCACTGCTCTTACAGGCGGAACAATATGTGCAAACTACACGGAGAGACAGGCGCGGAGGCAGGCGGAGTAGACGTCTCGAAGGGTAGAGAGATTCTCCCTGCGAATGTCATTCCAAGACACTACGATGTGACCTTGGAGCCCGACTTCACGAAATTGACATATGAGGGGCAAATTACAGTGGACCTAGACGTCGTTGAGGACTCTACCTCGATCTCCTTGAACACCTTGGAGCTCGATATCCACAGCACTAAGGTGCTCTCTGGGCAGGAAACTATCAGGTGAGTAATTGGCGGGGGCGAATGTCTTTGAGTCCAATCCTTTAGACAAGTCTAACTTGTAACAGCTCTACACCTGATGTTTCCTATAATGAGGCCACTCAAACCACGAAGGTCGCATTCGAGAAGACTCTGGCGAAGGGATCCAAGGCCCAGCTTCAGATGACATTCACAGGGCAGCTCAATGACAAGATGGCCGGATTCTACCGCTCGACTTACAAAAATGCAGATGGAAGCGAAGGAATATTGGCTACAACTCAGATGGAGGCCACCGACTGCAGAAGAGCATTCCCATGCTTCGACGAACCATCCTTGAAGGCAGAATTCACGGTCACTCTGATTGCAGATAAAAACTTAACATGCCTGAGCAATATGGATGTAGCTTCGGAAACGGACATCCAGTCAAAGATCAGCGGCAGCACCAAGAAGGCTGTCAAGTTCAACCGTTCTCCCAAAATGTCCACCTATCTCGTTGCCTTTATCGTTGGAGAGCTCAATTACATCGAAACCGATAAATTCCGCCTCCCCATCAGAGTCTACGCACCTCCAAGCTCAGACATTGAGCATGGCCGATTTTCTCTGGAACTTGCTGCTCGCACTCTCGACTTTTACGAGAAGACTTTCGACAGCAAGTTTCCTCTCCCAAAGATGGATATGGTTGCCATTCCAGATTTTGCTGCTGGTGCAATGGAGAACTGGGGTCTCATTACCTACCGTGTAGTCGACGTCTTGTATGACGAAAAGACTAGCGGTGCCTCGGTCAAGGAGAGAATTGCGGAGACAGTTCAGCACGAACTCGCTCATCAATGGTTTGGTAATCTGGTCACTATGGACTTTTGGGATGGTCTGTGGCTCAATGAAGGATTCGCAACCTGGATGTCGTGGTACTCGTGCAACATTTTCTACCCAGAGTGGAAGGTTTGGGAAAGCTACGTCACAGATACTCTCCAAGGTGCTTTGTCTCTAGATTCTTTACGCAGCAGCCATCCTATCGAGGTTCCAGTAAAGAGAGCAGATGAGGTCAACCAAATTTTTGACGCCATATCCTATTCTAAGGGCTCCTGTGTTCTTCGAATGATCTCGAAGTATATCGGAGAAGATGTTTTCATGGAGGGTATTCGTCAATATTTGAAGAAGCATGCGTACGGCAACACTCAAACGGGTGATCTATGGGCTGCCCTTAGCGATGCAAGTGGAAAAGACTTGGGAAAGACTATGGACATTTGGACCAAGCACGTCGGATATCCGGTCGTTTCTGTTACGGAGAATGAGAAGGACAACACTATCCAGGTGAAGCAGAATCGTCTGCTACGGACCGCAGATGTGAAGCCAGAAGAGGATCAGGTGCTTTATCCAGTATTTTTGGGTCTTCAGACGAAAAATGGCGTCGACAAGGAGCTCGTTCTCACAAAACGAGAAGACTCCTTCAAAGTTCCGGACCTTGATTTTTTCAAAATCAACGCTGAACATTCTGGTATTTACCGGACATCATACACACCTGAACGTCTTGAGAAGCTTGGAAAGGCTGCCAAGAACGGCCTATTGGGGGTTGAGGACCGTGCCGGCATGCTTGCTGATGCAGGCGCGCTCGCCACCTCTGGACATCAGAAGACGTCTGGAGTTCTTAACCTCTTGAAGGGTTTCGATAGTGAGAAAGAGTTTGTGGTATGGAACGAGATTATCTCTCGTCTTGGTGCGATTCAGGGTGCTTGGCTTTTTGAGGATCAGAAGATCCGGGATGGCCTTGAGACATTCCAGCGAGATCTCGTGAGTGAGAAAGCCCATGCTGCTGGCTGGGAATTCAAGGACGGCGATGATCATATTCAACAACAGTTCAAGGGCATGCTATTTGGTAGTGCAGGTCTTTCCGGAGATGCGGTCGTCATCAAAGCCGCTAAGGAGATTTTTGCAAAATTTGCGGCAGGCGACAAGTCAGCCATACACCCTAACATTAGAGGCAGTGTCTTTGCGATGGCACTGAAGTATGGCGGAAAAGAAGAGGTCAGTCGTCATGCATACCTTTCTTCATTTCTATCTAACTCCGAGCAGTACGATGTTATCCTCAATGCCTACCGTAACTCTAAAAACAGCGATGAGAGAAATACAGCCCTTCGCTGCCTTGGCCGCGCAAAGGACCCCGAACTCATCAAGCGTACCCTCGCCCTTCCCTTCGGAGGGGAAGTCAAGGAGCAAGATGTTTACCTCCCAATCAGCGCTCTTCGAACCCATCCCCAGGGTATTGAGGCACTCTTCGGATGGTTGACTGAAAACTTTGACGAGCTGGCGAAGAAATTCCCAGCTGGGCTTTCTATGCTTGGATCTATCGTTTCCATCTGCACATCGGGTTTCACCAACCAGACCGACCTGGAGCGAATCCAAAAGTTCTTTGAGAGTAAGAGCACAAAGGGATTCGACCAGAGCCTTGCACAGAGCTGTGATAGCATCAGAGCAAAGAGTGCCTGGCTCGCAAGAGATAGAGATGATGTCAAGCAGTGGGTAGAATCTTACAAGGGAAAGACTATCAAAGCAGAGTTATAGATGATAAACCATCTCACTTTGAATTTATGGCTAGCTATTTAATAGATAGCTCCTAACAGAATATAGACAATCAAGTACAATACCACTCCGTTTATTAAACATCTCTAACGTATGATTTACACTTGAGATACGGAGCATCCATCCTCCTATCGCTGTGCACAGGGAGGCAGATTTACCTTTCTAATATGCCCGGAAATACATATTTGGAGCAAATTCACAAATAGCCAGAGTACTTCAATTCAGGATTGTATTACTTCCAAGTAAGTTGAACCTCCTTAGTACAAAACTCACTCACCTAAATCTCCCATAAAAATCCACATTCGCATTCCCACCACTAGCATCCCTCGACACTGGCCTCGCCCCCGCGCCGGCTGCATCCCATTCAATCTGTACCGGGTCATGACTCCGATTATACTTCATGCCCTTAAACCACAGCTCGAACCTCAGATCCGCCGGCCCTACTAGTACGCGAATCGTGAACCGGGCGTTGTAGTATCGGCGGCCTTGCCAGCAGCGTTTGTTCTTGAGCTCGAATTCGTTTTCATGAACTTCTTGCAGGTTGGCGCGGACGGTGCAGAGTTCGTGTGCGCCGGCTTGTTTTAGCATTCGTGGGAGGGAGTTGCGGTCGTTGTGCGAGATGACTATCTTGGTATCCCATTGGCGGGATGTTTCTCCTGGTTGGAGCTTTTTGGCGAAGGGCTTTTCTTTGGCGGTGTCGGTGTCGATTGTGTCGCCTTTTCTTATGAGCCATTCTATTTGGTCTATTGCCCAGCGTTGTTTCTTGTTGTAGAAGTCTAGTTGGACTTCTGCGCCTGGGTGTTGGGCGGGGTCGTAGAGCTGTCTGCAGACGACGCCGTATGAAGCTCGCGCTCTGTTAAATTGCGCGTTAGTGTACTGCGTGATTTGGTATTTGAGGCTTGGGAGGGCTTACATTCTGGTTTTCAGAGTTGAAGTACCGGATATTAGCTTTTGTTTCCTGTCCATTACTAGTCCCTTCACGACTGAGAGTCTGGGTTCTTGCGAGCGAACTATGAACAATCCGGAGGCTCCGTACTTTTGTTCTAATTTGGTTTTGACGTATTCAGAACCACCGAGCCCGCCGGAGAGTATGAGGTATTTCTACCATAGTGTTAAGAATCATCTCCTCTGGGCGATGAGCAGAGGGACTTACGGGAGCTTGGCCATTTCGATTTGCTTGCATCCACTGGAGCTGCTCGTCGATCTTTTTCGTTATACCTCTGATTTGCGTATCAAAGAGACTCTGGATTTCAGCACTGTTAAGTCAGTAACTACTGCTTTCGGCTGCCGACTGTCACTTTCAACTCACTTTGAGAAGCGCATACGTCCCTTATCGATCCCTAATCCTGGCGACGTACAAGCCTGGCTTATATTCAGACCTAGTATATCCAGCTTGATTGGGAATTCCGGTAAGTTTGCTGCTGGAGAGCCGAATTTATGTTTTATGCTTTGGAATTGGGTGCATTTGGAAAGTTTTCTTGGCAGCTCGGGAGGGAAGGAATAACCGTCCGGGTGCTGCTGCAATCGCCTTTGTACTAATTCTTGGAAGGCACTATCAATCATAGTCGATCCAATACCTACACCGGACACGGCATCGACTTGTTTCAGCCTTGGTATAGTCGCATCCTCGATTTCAATTAAACCCAGGTCCCTATACAGAATCAGCACAACTTTCATCGCTTCCAAAAAGCCGCACATACGTTGTGCCACCGCCAGCATCGCAGACGAGCACGATATCTCCATTCACGAATTTTATCTGAGGGTTCGTGGCAACATAAACCTTTTGAAAGTGTCAATTTGGGTATAGCTTTGAACTGCCTCAGGGTCACTTACCGCAGCAGCCTCTGCTTCTGTGAGTCCCAATTTCACATAGTGTCTCGTCGACTCTGCGCCAAACCCGGCATTTTGTATAGCTTTCTCGAACCCGTTCAGTATTCCTAAAGCTTTCCACGTCGTAGGCATACTGAAGTTGAACTCAACAGCCTTATTCGTCCATGGTCCGCTAGTGCTGGCCTCGATAGAGTATTTGATATGCCGGTACACATAGCTGAGATATTCCGTTGTTAACAGTTGCGCGTCCTCGACGGTCGCCGGCATATCTTGCAATTGACGTCGTCTTGCTTCGTCGATACTGCGTTGATCTAAGTAGATCTTGAAACACTCCTCCAATTGCTCATTGTCTTCCACCTCGTCTCCATCGCAGAGGAAGCCCCATCTGTTGGTACGCCCAGCGACGAACTTGGTGGGACATTTGACTTGGTGCGCATCCAATAGGCCAGGCCAGTCATCGATGCTCTGAACGGTGTTGCTGAGGTTGGTCCAGGCCACTCCTATCTTACTTATTAGTACTGTATCGGTGCTCTGATTCTACCACTTCATTTGAGTTATTCATACCGGTATAAGTCATGCCAAAATCAATTCCCACGATCAAGTCAGGACGTTCTTCTTGTATGGTTGCCATGATGTTGCTGAGGTTGTCAGTGCGTGACTCTCATTGATTTGTCGATAGCAATGTATATAGTTCTCCCCCCAAGTATTGCGCATGCTGAGGCTCTGGCCAGCGATCGGATCTAATCGTACCGCTGCGGGACGAGCCATCCAATCAGTTTATGGCTGGTTATCAGGAATAGCTATTGATCAGCTGTGACGCCCCGATCAATAGTTCGGGGGCTGTCACAAAAAGCATTGGAGCTGAAGCACAGGCTAGGTGTGAAAGAGGCGGTTGTGTAACGAGACTACTGTGCGTAAATGGGTCGTTCACAAGCTTTCCGAGCCGCTTTGACATCCGGCATGGACGCCTTTCAATATTGCGGGCTCTAGATCCTCGCTTGACTGAGCCTCCAATAATTCCTTATTATCAAGGATTACGGGTCATTGCTTTATCTCTTGCGTCCTCCAATTCTAGTAGGAGCAGAACCAACATTGTCAAGTCTCGGCAAATTCTACCTTTGCTCATCTCTTTGAATTTTCATTTTATCTTGCGACAATTGGACAATGGGTACAACTACTGAATCCAATTCACAAGGCAGTCCGATAGCTACTTATTCTGTACCCGACTCGCCTTCAACAAACACACCTACACCTGCCACTTCCGCAACATCACAAAACACACCACCTACTACTAGCATAGTGAAAAGTACAAACCCTACTGCAATTTCCTCTACCCCCGGTTTTGGAGTCACCTCTACAAACGCAGTAGCTACTCCATATCCATCGCAGAGCGCTACTGAGACTTTCTCTAACGCTACTTTTACAAATGCGACAGCTGTTCGGAGCCCTATCAATACTTCCCCTGCGAAGAAAAGCACGAAGGTGTTGACTGCTGGCGGTGGCGCTGGTATTGCGATTGGATCACTGCTTCTTGGTGTTTTTTTTGCTTTCCTCGGAGCCTGGTTAATCATGAAGGGAAGAAAGTCAAGCGGAGGTAGTCGGCGACATTCTCGGAGAGAGAAATCGGAGTATGGAAACTATGGTGCAGAAGAAGGAGCGGTGACTCGGCCAGAACTTAAAGTGGAAGACAATGTCCCGGAGCGCGCGGACGACTCTGACCTTCGAAAGTCGATGCAGGATCTTAACGAGATCATCGATCTCCACTGCGAAAACTATTATCATCTAAACCTTGTCGACATACATCCTGGAGAAGCGGAACGACGATTAGTTGAGCTTGGGTACCAGAACATGAATACTTCAGGACCATCTGCGACAGACCTCGTGGCCATGCTACAGAATCCTCGGTCTAGATACAGCTGCATCCGCATGTCAGTGAACCTTTCAACACGTTCATGCATAATGAAATTCCAATAACTGATTTAAAACAGGTTGATTGCTGTAGTCATTCTTAGCCACATTGACTGGAAAACAGGACCTGAAGTATCTCTGTTGCCGGTACATATTGCAGCCTTCTTCCAAAAAATACCACCTATTGAGAGGCAGCCTGGTTCCGAAGAGAGTAAGAAGATCCCATCACACCAAATTGATCTGTTGTGCTTTTCATGCTAACCTCGTGGCCAGTTTTCAATCGAGCCTTTACGAAATGGCGGCAACTGTGCGCTTTTCTCCTCGAGCCGGTTCGCAGTAATCGAGAGGCACCGAAGGCAAACGAGAGGGAGCTTCGAAATGCAATCGACCAGAATGTCAGACTTATCAATTCGGTACTTGGACCTTTCGTCAAGCCCGGTACTGAAAGCGCGCGTTCTCAGGAGAACAATTTGCGTGCTATCCTCTTCGAAGGGGCGCAATTGGGCCTCCTACTCTTCTCACAACCGTCTATTTGGGTGCCTAGATGGACATCAGCGACGGGTCAAGACTTTGATAGCGAGAAGCGTGGACAATCTCATGCTAGTACCACGAACAGAAACAGGACTTTGGTCGTGTTTCCTGCACTTGGCGAGTTGATTGAGAGGCATGGGACGAAACGCTGGCGGTTCGTGACGGATCCAGTGGAAGCTGCAGTCTGAAAGTATTTTCTTCTCATTTTCGGAATGTGATATTTCAAGTTTGTAGTGCCGTTTCATATACGATGGACAATGCAAGGAGTCAATTCGTCACAACTGTCGGGTATATTATTTCACATGAGCGCAGAAACTTCGCTTCGCTTATTCTCAGAAGAGGTTTGAATTCCAACGTGCTGGTTTACTACCTATAAATGCTCTCAGAATCTATTACGTCCATTCCCTGCCCGCCTTCGCCGCCGCTCCTCTTCTTTCCTCCTCAAGCCCCTGAAGTATGCCTCTTCGGGGTCCTCATCTTCCATCTCCACATTGACTTCTGGAATTGACGGAGCGTAACCACCAGTGCCAAACTGTGAGTTATCTGGAGGGATCGAGCGTGCATATTCGACGCTGGGCATTGCTTCTCCGGTATCAGAGGCAAGCTCATATGTTTGCGTCTCTTCGGAAACTGGCTGGGAAACTGGCTGGAAACTTGGCTGGAAAACTGGCTGATCTGGTACGGATTGCGAATACCGAGGAGGAGGTTGTGATTCTGTGATTCAATAAGACATGATCCATGTTCTGCAAATTTACTCTGAGCCTTACCGTTGCTGCTAAAGACTGAAGATCTAGAAGAACTTCTACCTCTGTTCGAGAAGAAGTCCATGTTCTCGTATGAAATTTTGGACGCGAGCTCCTTCAGAGGCCGGAGTGATTCCAGATTCCTCAAATATGCTATCTCGACATTTATTGCGGCGTGTTGCTGCTGCAAATTCGCAGTTCTCCGTGCTATAGCTGTTGAGTCTCCCAACACCCATTTTATTCGTCCCATCATTGGCACTCTACCACCATTGGCTTCTTTCCTGCACGGTTCGAGGAGACGACCGACGTCCAAGATGCTCTCAGTTGCGCTCGCGATGATTCCATCGAGACGTCTTAGCTCCATCGGAGATTCTGAGAGGTGTCTGAGATGCCTCCCTCGTAGAGAAACTGCATATTGTAAGTCTTCGTCGACTCGATGGACGAGGTTCAAGAAGGTTTTGACATCCACTGGGGTATTCTTAATATCGTAAGCAAAGCGTAAGAGCGTAATTGTAGCGCCAAGAGATCCAAATGCGGCGGCACTGAACGGTTCCCCCATGGTTGTAAATGGATCTTCGCTCTGACTTACGAAAGAGCGATTTGCATCAAACGAAATACGGGGGGAGATCGATTACCCCATCTTCTTGGAGTGCGGCTATCTATCGAGAGCCTTGCCGACAAAAGGGAAGGAGCAGGTGAGACATACAGCTGAGAGTTCATGCCGCCACGCTATCTTAATGCGGAGATGTAAATATGGATGTGATTGTGGCTGCAGCAACGACAGTACGTGCTTTGGAAAGATCTAGATTCAGACGGCATGTTGTGGTACAGTACAGTCCACATCGGACGGGAGGATATGCCGACAATCAGCACCATGACTGTAGCCTCTGAAAAGCCCCGAAAATTGCCAGTGTGTAATGATAGAACTTCAGATCAGACCTAGCCCTAGTGGCTGTAAAGAAAACACATATTCTGAGTTTTAGTCAGTGCCCGTTCTTAATATCGTCCGCAATTTTTTCTGCAAACATATACACCGAGGCTTGAGGATGCCCAGGAAGAGCGAATGGGAAAGCTGAAATATCGACAACTCTCAGTCCATCGACTCCAAATACCTTTGCACTTGAATCTACCACCGCTGTAACGTCTCCTTCTCGTCCCATGGCACAAGTGGCACTAGCGTGCGATATCGTAGAAACAGACTTGCGAAGATATTCCACAATTTCCTCGTCAGTCGAGACAGCCTCACCAGGAAGGCTTTCCGGTCCTGCTTTGATCGGCTTGAGGGCATCAGCAGCCCATGCTTGTCGAGCTCGTTTGATTGCGGCTACAGCAACCTCAACATCGCCTGGATCAGTAAGCCATCCCATATCGATTATCGGCGGATCTTCTATGTTCGAACTGGAGATCGTGACATTGCCGCGAGATAAAGGTGCTGTCAGTATGAGACCATAGGCCCCAACTGAACTGAAGTTCGGACCGGAGACAGCGGCAGCAAGATACTCAACTTCGGGCCAGTCGGATGGATACCTGTCCAAAGATTTTTTTGTTTGCTGGGTGAAATTCTGGCGTAGCTGAGGCGGAATCTTCTCAAATCCCATGAAAACGCCGACACTGCTTAGGGGGCCTTTTGCATCTTCTAAGTATTCTTTTAGAATGGTGGCGGTGTTGGCTGGATTGGCTATAATCGCTCCTCCGCTAGGCGTATTGACACCATTTGCAGTTAAGAAAAGAGTTTGGTCTTGTAGGTTCTGCCCAACACCTGGAAGGTCCGCGATGACTGTTATACCATGAGACTCCAGTGTAGTGCGTGGTCCGATACCTGACAACATGAGCAGTTGAGGGGAGTGAAAAACGCCCGCAGATAAGATGACCTCCCTCGTTGCTGAGATCGTATATTCCAGTCCTTGTGTCGAGACAGTTACTGCGTTTGCTTTCCTAGGATTGCTTGAATCAAACATAATCTTCGTTGCCTTAGTATGTGGATAAACCATTATTTGAGTCCGCTCTATGCTTTGTTCCAAGTAGCTTGATTGAGAAGACGATCGTCTAGCGTGCTCCGGAGAGATGGTCGTCGGAATCCAGGCCGAATAGCCTGAAAGTATGCCGCTGCTGAAGCCAAGAGTACTAATATTGAGCCCGATGGCTTGAAGACCCAGCGTGAGCCAAGTTGTAGTTGGATCTACCTGAGAGGTAGTCAGAACTCGGAGAAAAGCTTAGGGAATATTCCAATAGATACCCAATTGGCCCAAGATACTTGCAGAACGCCCCCCAAAGAATTGTCCCACACTTGTTACGACTTGTCAGTATTTATGGCCTTCAATATTGAACGTAAGCACCTCCAAAAAAGCGTCTGAGAGCAAGGCAAGCACAGAAGACTTCCTTGCCAAGTATGGCGGCGCAATTCCTACCGATAATATTATCTAGTGGCAGTAACTGGCCATACCAAGATTTGAAAAGTCTTCAGTTTTGACCATTGCGGAATGCCTCACTTGAAGTGGAAAACTGTGGTGATATCTCTTCTTTGCTTGATGTAGATGTTGCCGAGAATATAACTTTGAAGAAAAGCTCTTCTGAGTACGAACCTGTGTGATCGAACATCACCGTTGCGTTGGGAGTATTTCGTTTCTCTAGATTTGGCGGCGTAAGGTGGGATGACTTTTTGAAGAATGGAAGAAGGTTAGGAAATGTGTAGCTTTGATCTCCAACAAGATCCGCCCAGCGCTGGTAGGACCCTTTCGTGGCACGATGATACCCCATCGTATTGTGAGCTGACGATCCACCCAGTGTTTTACCTTGGGCGTAATGAATTCTCTGATTGTTCGCCCCGACCTGAGGGACTGAGATCAAGTCCCAATCCATCAACGGTTGCCTTGGAGTGTTCTCCGCGGTACCAAGAACCGCCATTTGCATGACTCCAGCTGGTACAACAGACAAATTACCATTGTCGATCTCATACAAGCCGCCGGCTTCGATGACAGCAACAGATGCCCACTCCGCGAGGCGGGAAGCTACTGCCAACCCCGCTGTGCCTCCGCCGACGACTGAGACTGTTCAGCAGAAGTTCACACAAGGACCATTACCACATACCAACATAGTCATACGAAGCATTGGCCCCAGGGACTGCAAATGCGCTCGAACGGAGCCGCCGTTGCGAATACGACGAAGCGGCTCCTAAGACAGCAAAGCCAATGAAGACAATAAAACTCAGCATTCCGAATCACGAAATACAGTATTGGTAAGCTCAGAAACGGGCAATTGCACTTGCTGATGAGATAAATGATGGTAACAGAGGGGACTCAAGTTATCGCGCCAAGAAAGTCCCTGCAAATATACTGTGAAGGTGGGGGAAGTATGGGTACCGAAGCTGATGCTTGGCGTCACTGCAACCTTCTCCTATAAGCGGCATATGTAAGTCATTATTTCAAGGGCATCCTGTAAGCAAAAGCAGCAAAGTTAGTGGCCCGTTATCCATCGGAGGTTGTACCTTTCTTGATGTCGATGTCGATAGCTCAAAGCTACAGTAGGAAAGGTCTAACCAGATTAGGCCATTGAGAGCTGTTCCAACTCATTGTTGTACATGTTGCATAACTCGCAAATGAAGCTCTTGATATCATATAAGGTAAAGGCATACTTTGACTGAATCTAGGTCATGTTTCCAACGTTGAACCATGGCCACAAGAATTTGAGCAAAAAGTATTCGGACTCACCGGGCTTGAATTAATTCATCGACAACATCGCTGTACAAATACAAAACGGGTCTGAGACATTCTATGATTTCTCGTATTCTCATTTAATGCAGTACTATGGATGTGTTCAAGAAGTTTCAAATGGGGTTTAAGTTTTCCCGCGTCAATGACGCCCTCACTTTCTCCAAAATACAGTCGTACTAGTCGCCAGCACAAACACCCCGATCGATAAGATGGTAATCTCATCGGCCGTTTCGAATGACTTCGTGAGGCTGGGCACCTTCACACCAAAACTACTTCCGAATGTAACCGCAACAAAACTACCCACTATATACAGAAGGTCCGGGTAGTGTGTATTTAGTCGGCTTGACAGAGTGTTAGTCTCCTGTACAATGTCCACGATGGGGAATATTAGTACTTACCACGGGGTAGTATATGTTGAGCATAAGTCCAGGATCAGTTGCCTTGTAAGCTCCAGGAAATGCCACCAAATCCGTAGGGGTTCCGCTACCGCCGCCGGTGAGATTGATTTGTCCACACGAAATATAAAACTGTGCACCCCCAGCACTACTAGCTGAATGAAGAGCTATGCTTTCGACTCGGAGAAGATACTCGCCGCTTGGCAGTGAAGCTGGGATTTTGAAACTGACTTGGGTCGCTCCCTGACTTGGCCAAGTGAGAGAGGTGCCGAATTTGGGTCCTTGTCCTAGAAACAATCAGTCAACAAGGCATAATTGGCGAGTAAGTCACAACCGACCAAAGATCTTGAACCAAACATCTCCACTGCCATCCCAGGTTGCCGCAGTCTTGCCTTCAGGTACCTTTGCCAGATAAACTTGAAGCGGACCGGGATGGCTGATGCTTGCCGCAGCTGTGAACCCAACCGTTGAGCCAGCGGCAACATCGAGAGTGGATGCAGACTTTGCAGAAGCATCCACGTTGCAGCGAATGCTCAGAGAGCTCACGTCCGTGACGGGCCCATTTGTATAATATCCAGTCCACTGACGTACTAATTTTTGGAAGGTTCAGCCTCTTCATGGTCTCGTGGATCATGGTTTCCTACCATATTTCCATTGCGACGTAGCAGTACCATCTTTGACTAAGGCCGGAAATGTATAATGGGCGTTTACCACCGAATATAGGGCAACAAGTGACGCGAGGGCCTTCATGTTTCAAAATCACAAAATATTTTTGACGAAACGAGCCTACCTGAATGGGGTCACTCTCACTTGCTCTTTATATTTACTATTTGGGTTCTCTCCTGTATTGGTGCTCAGAAAGTTGCGGTGGCCCGCGTGGCCAAGGTCGAATTCGTTTTATCCTGAATCCCAAACTAACAATTATCCAGATTAGGAGCACTCCATGGGGTTCCATTCCATTTCTTCAACCCCACAGTCTCAAATGCCGAGTACGGCACTATGCGCTCTGAATGGTTGTTATTTTGAATCTCATGTATCGAGGTGAGCAGATGATCTATGCCGAAAGTATGCATGAAAATGTGAGAAGCGGCCACGAGAGGAACCACTGAGTCCATGACGACCTTCTGAAAGTATTCGCCAGCACTTGGATTCCCACATGTCGCGCTGTTGTATACTCGAAAAGTAAAATCAGTATGTCCTTGTGAACTTCTACTTAGAAAGTCGGTCAAGGGCCGAGAGCTATACCCCAAAATACGGGGCGGTGCGAAGTCTCGCTTGAAAAAGGGGGGTTCGTCACACCTCTCCTCAAGCTATCAATGAGGTTTTAATACTGATTCTTGACTCAACGGCCCTTGATCGATGTCTTCCTCATCCACGTTTCTCAATATGCTTGGCTTCTCCAACGTCTGTGCCATTCTTCTCGGCCAACGCCTTTGCCACTGAGTTGATTTTACTCACCGTAGCCTTATCACCGTCAATTATCAATGCAACGTCTTCCAAGCTGGTGCCCATAGTCTCAGGACATTGCCAATACACAACGACGAATTCTACGGCGATCCACGCGACGTAGAAGAAGTAGAACTTCCAGCCTATTGGTAATCAAAAAAGTCAATACTTACTTGCAAAGTTCTATGAATTTCAAAACACGGAGCGTGAATGAAAAATATCGGGGGGTTAAATATATAAACACTAGACCCTTACCAAAAGCTTTCAGTCCAATGGGGTTAACGTATGTGTTGAATGCTCCAGCGGCACCAGTGATCAACCAAAATAGCGAGATTCCCTTAGCTCTCATCGTATATGGTAAAATCTCAACCACATATAACATCATGGCTCCGGTCCACCTAACGGAGCACGTTAGTAAGTTCTGATGGCAGGATAATTAGAGTATAATTTTTTTCTGACCCTAGATTATGAACCCCACTATAGAGATAAATGAATGCTACTGAGGCGTAACTAGCAGACTTTGATTTTGTGTGGGTGAAAACTCCCGTGAGAATTGTGATGATTGTGAAGACAAGCCACATCAAAGCCATGGACCAGAGACTGTGTGGGATTGTGGGGTAAGCATGGACTATGCAAGATATTCATTCCGGCTTGTGGAACTTACAGGAGCGGCCTTCGGCCGACCCTTCCTGGCAGAAATGCGAAGCCCACGGAGCATGCGAAAGAGAACATCTGTGAGGTGGCTGTGATGAGGGTTTGGTCGAGTGTCGTAGTAATGCCGACATCATTCAACATCTATTCGAGATCAGGAAATATTTAAAGCAATCAAACTTCTGAGTATCATACCGTATGGAGATAATAGCTGACAACTCCATTGCCAGACCATTGTTTACAAATTCCAAACCACACCATGATGAATATCCTCCATTTATTGCCCGGTGTTCGCCAAATTGAACTCCATGTACTCTGTTTTGCCGAGATCTCTAGTTCGATTGTGCCTACTATCTCTCTAAATTCGAATTGGACGACTTCATCTTCGCGGTCTCCGTTTGCATGGTATTTTGCGAGAACACGGAGCGCTTCTTCTTCACGGCCTTTGCTGACAAGCCACCGGGGACTCTCCGGGACGAGAAATATTCCTAAAGCTCTGGATTAGAGTTAGTAGGAGACATAATTCTGGCTGGAGCGTTTCTTCAAAATTGCCTACTGTATCAGGGATGGAAGTGCCTGAAATATGGAAGGAATTCTCCAAGCCCATGTAGAATGCATGCGGAAAGAACCGAAAGTAATCCAGGCAGCGATGATTGCACCTTTGAGAAAATTAGAAGCTTCTCGCAAGGTGTGACAGGTAACTCGCCCATCGAGTATTGAGTATTGGAAAGTGCAGTTGCTGTAGCTCTCTGGCTTGGATATGCCAATTCAGCAACCAGTACCTATTCCACATCAGTTCCCAGCCCTTATTTAATCTGGAATACTCACAGGGCCAATGGCGCCGACTATAACCCCGCCAATACCAAGTAACAAGCGTCCTGCAATGAACATACCAGCTTTGAATAGTCAGTTCCCCACTCGGATACGCTAGGTCCCCGACTTACCATTCATAGCCCCGGTACAGAGCGCCGTCCCAATTATTGCAACGATGCTTCCAAAGAACATAGCCATTCTTCGCCCACATCGATCTGACAAGGGCGTGATGAAGAATACTCCAAGGACATTTCCGACCCAATAACTAGCGCTCAGTATTCCGAGTAGAGAACCGGTAGGATGGTGAAACTCTGAAGGATATCTCAGGTAAGGCTGATCCTTAATTGACTACTGCCCATGATATAATCAGACATACCTTTCTGCCAGACCGGTAATTGCTGCATGTTCTAAGGGTTCAGAAGTTAGCATCAGTAGTCCTACTGTGAGAAGAAGTTGAGAAAATGCTTGGGACGGAAAGTATGCTTGAGTTCTTGAAGAAAGCGCCAACTTACATTGATGAGAGATGCATCGTACCCCTGTACATACTCGCTCATTAAAGGAATGAATATCAGGAAATTCAAATTTCTCAATCCGCGATCTTTCCACCATGGTCCCACCTTATTGTTGAGGTGTGATGCTCCCTCCACCACGGTCCTGTCGACCTTGCTATTCATGCCTGTGAACAACATCTTGAATTAAGGTGGTACAGTGCCAGTGTCTTCCCCTGAGAAAACGTTCCCAAGGCGATGAGATAAGGGAAATATGTATTTCCTGGTGCAGAGGGGATTGTTTAAGCTGTCCCTCGGCCATGCGGGGTCACAACTTATGTGCAGCATCTATAGCTCTTATCCTATCAACTTTCTGTACGTTCCGTTCGGATGACGGGTATGATTAAGCAGCAATAATGCTCCGCACTCCTGAAGGTTGCGCTTAAAGTCCCGAAGAGCTCGGGAATGGACGACGCTCCTCGATTGACCCTGTTTGATTAATCTGGGGTATTAGCTGGGGTATAACTGGTGTGGGGGCTGATTGGTTTCGGTTGATGATGTGCCGATGTTTGGGGTTGAATTCGAATATGCGCTGGATTGAGATAGGTGGATAAATACGGGATCTGTAGACTTGTGGATCAAGCTTTTCTGGATCCGATGTTCGGTAAAGCTAAAGTCGTCGTCGGCTCATGACAGTTTCGTGGAGTCATTTTGGGAAGTCTATGGTAAATAATAGAACTTTCATCATGAGACGTAAGTTCGTGGAAGCTTCTGAAAAACTTCGTATACTTATCTGCCACTGAAATATCATGACTCTTGAATCGCCAATCATATCTGTTCTTGGTCAAGATCCCGGAAGAAAGCATAGGATCAACGCAAACTCTTTCCAGCAGAATGCTATCACCACGATCAATGGATGGCAATACGTTGCCTTCTACACCGAAATCAAACCAGGGTCAAGCGGCGCCTGCTATATGAACTTGTCCCGCCGTCGAGTCTCTCCACCACAGGGAATTAGGAGGAAAGAAGTATGGGAGACCCTAACGTTCAAAGACTACGTCCAAACGGAAGATGACGGCCATAACACCATTTCGATAGGAGTCTGCAAAGGAGACGAAACTATTCATGTAGCTTTTGATCATCACTGTGATCCGTAAGATCCTACTATGCGACCTGAAACATCAACCGCTAATAACTTACAGATTGAGATTTCGGATTGCTCATTCAGGGGGAGATAGCAACTGGAGTACTTTTTTGTTCACTGGGACGCAGAACTTCTTGCCAGGGATACCTCACAACGACATCATGAAAGAGGTGTCATATCCTCGATTTATAAATGCAGACGATGATTTATTCTTTAGTTACCGCATTGGCCAGTAAGTGCATGCCTTTTAAGCTTCATACCTTGTAATATCAAGCTTTTCGTCCTTCTTCGGGATAGCGTAGCGGTAAGTGCTGTGGGATGGTGCAACATTTGGTGATCTGTAATATTTTAAGGGAAACTTTTGTGCTTGCATTCTGTAATCAACACGATTTAGCACTCTGAAGTTTGCACCTTCCGACCAATGACTTTTCCAGAGCAGGACAAGGATCAGATGTTCTCTACCGTTATTCATCAACCACACATACCTATACCTATCTCGGCCAGCACCTTGCAGGTGTCTCAAATAACCCGTACGTAAATGGAATGGATTACCGAATTGGAAAGCTCCATATTTCCTGGTGTTACCGCAATTTCGTAGCATTTCCGAAGAGTGCCCCTGCGAACGCACACAAACAACAAGCGGGGCCGAATGGGCCTGAAAATAACCATGATCTCAACTATGCATTCTCAGATGATCTTGGAGAGACTTGGAAGAACTCTGAGGGGAAGAAGATAGCAGCCTTGTGTCTGCGACCAGCATCCGGGCTGGGGATGACGAGCATACTGCCTGGCGCTGAAGGGGTAAGGGTTTTTGAAATACCGATGGGAAGTGGGATTCTGAACCAAGAAGCGCAAGCGGCTGATTGGGAAGGTGGATTCTGGGCATTGAATAGGGAGAATGTTGAAGGGAAAGAGCGATGGGTGGTGTATCGGAAGGATGTTGAAGGTATATTTATGACTTTTTGGTTGAAATGATGCTGATAACCCAAAGGAAAATGGACGAAAAGTACCATACAGAGCTTCTCGCAGCCCACAAATATAGGCTCGAGGGCCAGCATGTGCGTGGATAGACAGAACAACGTGTATCTCATTCTGCCCGGGAATCTTGATTCGAGTTTAAGTATTATGCGAGGACGTAGGGATCAAGACTACGGAGTCTTTGAGACGGTTTGGACTGGTGAAGGTTTTGGTGGAGAGCCCTTGGTGGATGTGCAAAGATTGGAGGGGTCTGAAATGTTGTCAGTGTTTACGAGAACGGAGGCAAAGACGAGAAGCATCGTCGTCCTTGATTTTATCTTGAAGCTTGCTTCCTAGCCCAAAATGTCTGGGGTTCCCAGTAGAAAGGGAATAATACCCATAAATGCGCTGTCATTTGTGATCTCAAGGAAGGTTTCTTTTCCATGATCGTCTCAGCTCATGCAAAGTGAATGAGGAATCCTGCTCTCTTTGGATCCATCTTCACCTTTCGCTTCACAAGCAACCTCTCGATTACAACCGACTTCGGCGTCTTCCCAACGCGACCTTTTGACATTGTGACGCGTACCACAGCCTCTCTTTGAACAATAATTCGCGCCTCAGAAACCGAATATAAGGCGGATCTCCAAACACGCAATGGCAAGTCACTTTCAGGGACCCACGATTCGTTGTGCTCACTATTTCCAAGGCGCCTAAGAACCTACCTCCCGCGGCAAAGCAGGCCAAGATCTTGGACTGGTTCAGAGAAACGATGAGCGTCTACACCCTCAGAGAGCTCGAGAAGTCTCTACCAGCTGTCGCGGCCATCAATTCAATGCAGGTCAAGGATTTGCTGCAAGCCCTTTCAGACGAAAACCTCATTCGAACCGAGAAAATTGGCAGCGGCAATTGGTACTGGTGCTTCACGTCGGATGCTAAGAAGAGCAAGGAAAATATGATCAATAATCTGAAGGCGGAAGAAGACAAATTGGTATCCTCGATTGCTGAGACAGAGAAGCAGATCGAGCAGGAGATGGCGAAGCGCAACGAGGATGAAGAGATGCTGGAGGACAACGGCATGGATAGGAAGGCCCTTTTGGAGGCCCACGAGACGCTCTTGAAGGAGATGGAAAGCCTCGATAAGGAACTGGCCTGCTTCAGCGACAACGATCCGGCTGAGATTCTTAAGAAAGTGGAGGAGACGAAGAAATTGAAGGAGAGCGCAATCAAATGGACTGACAACGTCGAGGCTCTTGAGTCGTTCTTGTCCGGCCTCACTGATCGAACTCAGGTTGCCGCATTGATGCAGGTGCACTGTGGGGATGAGTACGTTGAAGGAGAGGGCTTGAAGGATTTGTGTGCCCCAGTTTGAAGGCTACGAGCAGTCAGCAGTGGGAACGACGGGTTTAGGGATGTGTTTGCGATCCAAATGATGTGGGTTCCTCTTCACCGAGCTTTTCACAGGGCTGCTGTACTGTGGCTGTTGATGTATTCAGTTGCTATTTGAGGCCCACAACAAAGTTTGTTTGTCCAATTAAGAGGCCTGTACTGATGCGGTAGTGAGACAGCATGCTACGGAACGAAGCGCACCATTCCAAGCAGCCAAGTATCACAAAGCGAACAGATTCAAGCATTTTCTGACACAGCTATCCGCGCCGCCAACGGAGTCAAGCTTTTTATCGAGCATTGATAAGGTTTGGGCCCTGCAAAAAGCTGTCAAAGGGGGAAGGGACATATTGAATACGGCGAAGCGCTGTCCCTGCCCCTCGTCAACACCTTCCGAAGCGCCGACGAAAAATTACAGTGCAGCAATATTGTTGTGCTGACCAGAAGTCTGGACAGGCCGATTCAGAGGGAAGATCCATCGATCCGTGAGGGCCTGCTGGGGAAGTCCCATCGCGAGTCAGAAGCCCACAAGGATGGCTCTGCAGCAGACAGGAACATGATCCCTATTGGCCCCGGCGGTGTGCGTGATGCTATCGTGAGGGGAGTAGTGCCCCTCCATAGGACCGCTATCTGACAATCACTGCAATCTTTTGGGCCTTTTGTGCTGCTGGAGGTGCTAGAGTACCACCCAGAGATACGAGCGCGCTCAGCCACGATGCCTTCCACATAGGAAGGCGGATTAACTCTAACTCAAATCCTACTCCTAGGATAACTTACTGTATACTCCGTAAGTTTTCTGACCAACTGACCCTGTCTGTAGCCAGACATCTACCGAAGCGCATTACGATCCTATAGACACTGCGCTGTCAATAGTTCGCAGCCGGTGCATTTCTTGCCGGTGAACCGTTGCAAGCAACCTCGGACGCTCTGACTTTCGCGCTCAGCCTTGGAAACTTGCAACGCGTGGACTGCAACAGCGCTGTACTCACTACGGCTACGGCCTTCTCCCAAATCCCTCGCCCCAATTTTCCCGATCGTCGCGTGTCCCTGGGGCGCTGGAGCTTCTCAGCAAGTGCAGAGCCCTGATACGAATTATTAATATTGTTCATGCCGGGCAAATTTTGTCGTCCCACCAGCCCACGGGTCGATATACGGTGTTCGCACATCCACCAGTATTTACGTGTGACCGGCTGCCCATCCATCCCGAGTACTTGGCACTCGAGACTCAACGCTTGGCACCAGCAAACATATCACGAAGTCTAGCATGTGCGCAAATGCCACTCCCACGGCATCGACGTCGCCCTTTGTATCTACTGGTCGGTCGCTGTTGTCGAGATTGACTTCGCCCCTCAAGTCCCGCACGCGAAATCTGACAGACTTCCACATTCGCCCCGACGAACCGCATCGCCGGTACTCTCCTGGAGACCAGGTCAAAGGCGCCGTCGTCCTTACAGTCGTCAAACCTGTTCGCCTCACACACCTCACCGTTTGCCTTCATGGATTTGTGCGTGTGTTCAAGCACCCCAGTGAGGTGAACGACCCATTGCCTGCAGAGAATGGAGTGTCAGGCAGCTCGAGGAAAACGCAATACTTTGGCAACGGCCATGCCTCGTTATTTCAGGATGAGCAAACACTGTGCGGCGAGGGGCGGCTCGATGCTGGTGTCTACGAGTTTGGGTTCGACCTGGAATTCCCTAGGAAAGGTCTTCCAAGCAGCATTGATGTGAGCTCTTTTCATCCGAACCTCATCTAACTTCCGAATTTGACTGATGAGTGACGTAGTTTGAACGAGGAACTATTTCATATATGATAACGGCCACGATTACACGGCCGACGTCGATTGCTGCTGCATCCAGCTGTGACCAAAAGATCTCTCTAGTGGAAACGGTGGACATTGGCCCGTTGTCGGCCCCGAAACCTCGAACGATATCTTTAGAACCCATATCTCGCCGTCCTAAGCGGAAGAAAACAGTCAAGCAAAAGGAGGGTGGCTCTCAGGAACAGACTGAAGGAGGTTCAGGGAGCGAAGCACGTATAGGGTCACCTCTTCCCGATGAATCCGCAAGCCAATGTGGTTCGGTCGAACACGCAGCAAACCGTCGAAGCCCTGTGCCAAGCGATATGCAAAGCACCAACAGCGCAGCCACAAGTGCGGACAGCACGGTTAGCAGCAGTACAGGACTCAGTTTCCGGCTTGGTCCTGTACCATCTTCCGCCAAGTCGGCACGCGACAGTCAAGGGACAAGCAGTAAGGTCTCAAGCACCGACAAGACGATAACTGCAACCATTGAGTTGCTCAAATCGGGATGCCTGCCGGGCGATAATCTTCCGGTCAAAATTACCATAAAGCATACAAAGGCGATAAAGAGTATGCATGGAATAATCATTACATTGTACAGACAGGGGCGGATCGATTCATCCCCGCCGTTATCACTTTTTGCAAATATCAAAGGAAAAGAGGCGGAAAGACTGAAGCACGAGGAGTACTATCCTAAGTCTAAGACAGGACTTGGAGGCTTGTCTCTCACATCGGCTGGATCAAGCAGTTTGTTCCGCAAGGATCTGGCACAAACATTGGCTCCCATCTTAGTTGATCCTACATCCTTGACCTCAGTGGTCAATGCCTCAGTGAGGGTTCCCGAGGATGTTTTCCCTACAATATCAGGAGTCCCTGGCCAGATGATAAGTTTTAAATATCACGTCGAGGTCGTCGTCGACCTCGGTGGCAAGTTAGCAGGCCAGCAGCGCCATGTGCCTCGGGTAGCGACAAACTACGCAAATCCAGCTGGAGCTCGTGGAGATGGGAACCCGAATATACTGGCGGCTTGGGGTGGAAACATTGTGGATACGGACCACATCAGACGCGAAAAGAGTGTTGTAGCCTGTCTTTTCGAAATCGTCGTCGGTACGACTGATACTGCTCATAAACGAGGTAGGGGTAATAGCTCAGCTACGAGGCAGACGGGCGATTGGCCGGCGGAGCCTCCTACTACACCTGGAGGCACAGTATATCAGCCATTACTCGAGGAGGCTTTCGCACCGGAAACCGAGGGGGTACAACATACAGACCAGCAAACACCTCATCCATATTATGATCAGCCTTATGATGATCAATACCCCGAGTACTATCAGCATATTGACTACAATCATCAACTCGATCCACATCCTGAGTATATACAACCGGAACATGCTCAAATACCGGTACCCCCACCAGATGTGCACGCAGATGAAAGCCTGAATGAAAAAGAACGCCTTCGTCGTGCTGAGGAGCGACTACTCCCGAGTCAGCCGCCCCAAGAAAATCAGCCTTCGTCCTCCAGGACCGTTATTGCGCCCTCGGCTCCATCAGCGCCATCAATCCACCCAACCGAGTCACAAGATGATCTTTACGATGCTGAAACCGAAACTCCTCAAGCTGCACCAAGTTCTCTACATTTCGCAATGAACGGGACGTCTTCAAGTGACTCCCCCGCTCTTCCATCAGCGCCAGCATTCGAGGATTTTGCTCCGAATGCCGCCGGAGGACCTGCTACTGACGACAAGCAAGAGCTGGAGCGGCAACGATTGATGAACGAAGCTAGCGCGCCCTCGGAATTTGTTGCAGATGAGGATGACAATGCAGGTGAAGGGAGCAGTAGGCCGCAACCTGAACCATCTGCACCGATTCTCCCGGAGGAAGATGGGTATGGGGGTCAGTACTCGCACCATTCTCTCGCGGGACCTTCTTCCCATCACGAGAGCCTTCCAAAGTACGAGCGTTGATATTGAGAGGTTGGAGATTTGAGTTTAAATATGTGTATAGATGTTCAGTACTTAGGACAATGATGAAATGAGATGATACCCACTATTTTCACAGTACTTTTGATATGACTTTGTAGTCAATACTTTCCCGCTGTGTCTGTGCTCAAGCGAGTACTCCAAATTTGGTGTCTTCCTATTCGATATTAGAATCTTGTCAAAGTCTACAGAATTACACCACTTTCTTATTTCCAACACAGCTATAAACAGCAATCATTCCCACCGCGCCTGGGCTTAATCTCAACTGAATTTGAAAATTCCGCAAATATCAAGTTGGGAAATCGCAGATTCTACGCTTGCGGAACCCGCTTCACAGATCGCCAAGCCGGGAGAGGCTTACGGGGAAGAAAGCTTTTGTGGGGAAGGTTACAATCGAGATATTTTAGTCTCGGTGAGCTTTACTTTGTATGTCTCTTTTTTTCGAGGTTTAGATTCTGGAGATTTATAGTTGGGAGGTTCTTTGGGGACAGCAATGAGACTCCCCACAACTAAATCGAAGAGGGCTCAATTCCAGAGCCTCGCCCGTCCCGAAAACGATGACAAAGACATTGACTGTAGAGGATAGTTTGTCAACGCTGTCAAGTTGGGGCCTGGCTCGGGCTTGAAATTGCTGATCGAACAGCGGGGCTTTGAAAGAAGGAGTTTTGGATCTTTGGAAGCATTGCCCTTTGCTTTGGTGTATCTTCTCATGCGGTAGTTTAGTGGCTCGGGTATACGGTTCTTCTCATGCATTTGTCTGATAAGGGCCTTCCCTTACCCCCTATTCACCATCTCACTCTACGGGCAGCGCTCTCCTCATGTTCTCCCTTCCCCTTCCCAACACCTTCGGTCCTTCATCTATCGGCCACCCGCCCCGCCTTCTTCTGTTACGGCTCATCCCCTATTAATACAGCTTAATAACGACGTAAATTTAGCATTGGAGATTTTCGTGTACTAGATGTGTGTCCTTGTGGTTTTGGTGTTGCCGTAATCGAGGAGATTGGGCGACGGACCTCTGTCATTTCCTTTCGCAGAAACGGATCGGATTGGAGGATGTGGACTGCTTACTTGATCTGCGAGAATTACTGTGGATGTGTTTGGAGCCAGGGGGCCGGACGGTGGGTCGCGGTGTATGATCAGGTTGAGGGGCTTTGTAGATAATGAGGGATTTAGGGGAGCGATGAGAAAAGGGGCAAGGGATGTGTAAGAATGCAGTTACTTCGAATTATGTAAGACTTGTTCTTGCGATTGCGAACGTCCCGGACGTCATAGCAAAATCACGGACAGACGGAATAAGGTTTGATGAAGATGTATCTAAGTTTGAAGCATCTCGCCGCGGAAGCTAAGCCAGAGGATTATATGTACAATTTTCCAAGCGAACGTCTATACAAAGGCTCTAATGGTATCTCTGCGTGTCTTGTCTATCACAGTTCTATCTGCGAGCTTTTTGTCTTTCTCATCTCTCATCTTTGCCGTGGAACCGTGCTTGAAACCCCTGAATCATAAAGCGACGCCAGAACACCTCTCAGCTTGTCGCTGGATTGAATCAAATGCAATGCAACGCGACTACCCAAGTCCGTACTACTTGCTTCATCTTTCGTTAATAATACGGTCCGAAAATTGTTCACTGCTTGGCCGCCTGCAACTTCGATGGCGCCGTGCCAAGTCCGTTACGGTTACGGAAGAAATAGACGCCCTTGCCTTCGCCAACAGCTCCCTCTGATGGCTCGACCCATTGGCACCAACGAGCGCTGTTCCACATGCTCTTCAAAAATCCGAGAGAACCTCCCTCAACATTGGCGCGATAGTGGCGTCCCATGACAGGCTTGATGGCCTCGGTTGCCTCATCAGCGTGGTAGAATGGGATTGTGCTGACATAGTGGTGGAGGACGTGAGTTTCAATGATGCCGTGGAGAAGAGTGCGGCCGACGAAGCCAAACTCGCGATCAATAGTTGCGGCGGCACCACGAACATAGTTCCAGCTTTCAGCACTGTAGTGAGGAAGAGTTGGGTCGGTGTGTTGGAGATATGTGATGGCAACTTTTAGATGTTAGTAAAAATATCAAGACAGTAATATCGTAAGGAATAACATACCGAGCCAGTGGTTCACCCAGAGATATGGGAGGAAATACCAGACAAGCATGTTGTTGAATCCGTAGGCTTTGCAGAGAAGGGTGAGAACAGTGATGGTAATGGCGAGACCAACGTCACTCAGGAGAATGAGTTTGGCATCCTTGGCTTCGTACAGAGGGCTGGATGGGTTGAAATGGTTGACTCCAGTGAAGAAACCGTTCTTCTGGCCCGAACTGTGCTTGTTGTGGCCAGTCACGTTGCCAAAAAGGTACAGTGGCCAGCCGAGAAGTTGTTGACCAACCGAATGAATAAGAGTCGCGATCGGGGTCTCCTCGGTCAATTCGTGAAGTTCATGGGCGAATTTTCCAATGCGAGAAGCATATTCCTCACGGGTCTTTGGGACGAAAACCATATCTCGATCCATGTGTCCAGTGGCCTTGTGGTGCTTGCCGTGGGAGATCTTCCAGGAGAAGTATGGTACAAGAAGTGCCGAGTGACAGATCCATCCAGTTGTGTCATTAAGAACCTTCGAGGGAGAGAACGATTGGTGGCCACATTCGTGAGCAAGAACCCATAGACCAGTACCAAAAAGACCCTGTACTATAGTATATACGGCCCACAATGCTGCGCGGACTGGCGTAGAGGGGATGTACTCGGGGGTAACGAATTTGTTGAAGAGGACGAAGGTGATTGCAAGACTGGCAATATCACGAGCGACGTATGAAAGCCCCCTCAGTCCAGATCGCTCAAAACAGTGCTTGGGAATTGCATTTCGAATGTCATTGACAGTGTAGTTTGGGAGCTCGAACTCATTGCCATGGGTATCAATGAGCTTGCCATAACCTTCAGCCTTGACATCTTCCTCCAACGAGGACATAGAAGAGAGAGAGGTGCTACTAGGTGACTGTCTGGGGGTGTCGCTGGGCGAGCCGGCAGCTGTGGAGGGGGACGAGTCGGCAGTAGTTGCGGTGACCGTCCTCCTGAGGACGGTTCGTTGGGGGACTGCAGTGGAAGCCATTGTGATGGTATTTGCGGGTGTATCTTCGTGTTGCAGAGCGATTGAATTATTTATTCAGAAGTTGGACCGTCCGCGGTGTAGTATAGGTGTTGACCAAGTCGGAACAGGACAGAAACAAATGTGTGGAAAGATGGGTCGTCGAATCCTCAACAATTTTTAGGCCGACTGAAACGGGAACTACTGAGTGACGGTCAGCCAAATCTGTGATTGTTCCACTTCAGCTGGAGAACTCACAAACTCAAAGATTCGAAGAAACACGTCTCTCACCAGCGAGGGGCAACTTGTCGTCGAAGGGTGAAAGAGGCTGCGGTATCGAGGGATGTCAACTGCTATTTATTCTTGTACCCCGGACCCCCAAATTCCACATCCCTCGGCCACCCGACTGCTCACTTTTCAGGGTTCTGTTTCGTTTTCGCACTAGTCCTTGAATTTTACCCGCACCGGAGGAGGCTTTAATGGCATCTAGAGCCGTCCAGTAATGGCTTAGTACGACTCGTCCATATCTTAAGGTCGTCACCACTCGAACTGGAACTTTTTACGGCATTACAATTACAGTACCATCAATACCTGAGGCCTCTTCGCATTCTCAACAGAGCTGAAAAGCACCTTGGAACCAGATGCTCGACGATAATAATCATATCATATTTGCGGCACGAAATTACTGCTGTTACTCGTTTATTACTCCTAATGGCTGATCTATTGCATCTGTTTGCATATGGCCAAATCCTGGCTTGAACAACCCCTCCACGAGCCAATTCACGAGGGTTCATGCAATCCAACACTCTTGGCATGGAGTTCCACTTATTAGGGCACTTCCTCCAATAATTGATCTTTGATATCTCCACGATCTGCTTTCTTAGTCCGGCTTCACTTCTAGCTCCTAGGATTGACAGCTGTAACTCAATCGCGCTTGGATTCTTCGCCACCATCTTTTCAGTCGCGGAGAAAACTAGGGATTTACTTGTAACGTGGGTCTAGAGACTACCGGAGGACATGCTGTGGGGTTAGGTTCTACATTTCTTCACACCGCCAAAAATTGTGTCCCTTCAGAGGCCGGGGAATTCCCTTTGCTTCAGAGACCTGCATGCCATGGCATGCATTCCACAGCTCAGAAAATACTCACATAGCCCACTTGCCCAGACCCAAGAAACTGAATGGGTCCCAAACGCCAAGTTTCCCGACTTCGAGTCGTCACCACTTCCAAAGTTCTCCAACAAAGGCGATAGTAATTTACGGCTCAAATGGTGGAAGTTCATAGTGGAAGTTCACATGTAAATGCGGCCGCAGGACGGGACCTAGGTACCAACCTTCCACTCGGCTATCATTCAGGAACAGATGCAGCATGCCCTGGACTTTGGAAAGGGATAAATGTGCCCTATGGAAGCTGCCACGAGCTGGCCAGCTGGATTCTTTGCATCTCGAGACCCTGGCTGCGGAACTTTGATACCTGACGTTGCATTGGCGAATCAAAGCCCAGCAAAAGTGAGACCCTGCATGCATTGCATGTCTAGCAGGGTCTAAGAGCCACGCTAAAGTGATCTGTTGGGGCGACCCCCATGTTTTTGTTGAATGGGTTTTTATAGGTGCTAATATTTCACATGATCATTGCTCGAATTTCTTCAAAATTAATCCCTAATTAGACGATTAGGTCATCCTTGGTAAACCTAACAAGTTCACTTATCTTATGGCTTCGAAAACCGCATTTTTGCCACCAAGGTTCCAATCACATGATCCTAAGTAATAAGGTAACAACGACTTTGTATATGTTGTAAATACTCAAGCATTTTCCCTCAGAAGATATAAGAACCGAGGTTCTGGTATACTACGAAATACGACAACCACGAGACAGCGGGTTACCATGGCTTTCAATCTAAAGGGTCACATTTCTAGAATATTTCGGAGTAAGTTACCTCCTTAGACACTTGTCCCCCCTCTCCCCCCCAAATCGCCACGATGGCACGAATTCTATGCTTTTCATGTGGATTCACATGTCAAATCCATCTCCCAACACAAAACTTCACTGCATCACCTAGTTTGGGACTTCGGCCTTGCATCCCTCCATACCCTGTGATACTTTCTCTCCTGAGCTGTTCTTGGAATAAGACGACTACGTCAGGACATGCATGCAAGCCTGAAGCGCTGCATTGATCTTGTGATGCCTTCTCCGACAGGACTTGTTCTCATAATCCCGCCTTCATAACTGCCGGGGTAAGAGCCTTTGTTCATGTGAGAATCGACAATGAGACGTTGGGGGAGGGGGGGGCCGCAGAAGCAGGTATTCTCTTCCTTTGACCTTAGTCAACGGAACAGGAATCTTGGGCGATGGGATTAATTGTTGAGATGCTGAAGAATCAGGCAGTGACTTTTGTATGAGGCTATTCTTAATAGCGTAAAAAGATGACAGTGAAAAGAACGCTCAAAAAATTCCAACTCCCCAAGGGGAATTATTTTATTGAGACGAGAATTCAACAGAGGATCTAGCAGAGCTTAGACTAAGAGAGTAGAGTAGTAAGGACCAAGGAATCCAGAGACGAATATAGAGGGTTCACTCACCGTGGCTTGAGACGGCCGTTTCAAGTGCCCCTCTGGTGGACGACTTGTAGTCTTTGCCATCCAGAAATCGTAAAGCGGTTACATCTAACCCAGCCTTCCAGTACCAAGCACACCAAAACTTCAAGGAGTGCATAGAATGTTCAAATGATCTTACATTCTCATAAATTCTAGTAGAGTTGGTGTACACTAGCAACAAAATGCTTCCAACGCCTGCTGTGCATTCCATATCCGTTTTGATATTTGTACAAATATATCTCAAGCACAGATATAATCTTACTCCCCACGATGTCCAGCTTATTTCGGCCATTTCTTCCATCCACGACCATGTCCTCTCTGCGTACAGCATTAGAAATGTAAATGACACTCTAGAAATTATACAACATACCTCTTTCCACGTCTGCACCATCTGCGGCATCTCCAGCATAGCCTGCCGTCTCTTTTCCAATCTGTAATAAATTATAATCAGTCACACTTCTCCAAATACCATAAACCATCCAAACATACCGTCCCTTCAGCGTCCGCTCCGACTCCTTTCCCTTCACTTTTTGCCCAATACCCGTCCCCTTCACCCTCAGTCCATTCTCAACCCTCCTCCTAAGTCTCTCCGCTGTACTCTTAACACTAGGCGGTAATAGCTCTTCGACGCCGTGCTTCCGCGCAAGTTTTACTAGCTCTGCTTGTCTCCGCAATGAGAATTCGGGGTTGTGCCATCTGCCTGTAATGGGGTGTTTTTGCGCTCGAAAGGGGTTCGGGTATGGTAATCCATCAGTGACGCTTGTGGTTGCTTGCTCTGTAGATGGAGTCGTAGAGCTAGGTGTTTCTGAGGATGTTTCTAAGGATGATGGGGTGGCTGTGGTGGTTGTGGTGGACGGCGGGAGGATGGCGGGAGGAGGGTATCGAGCTAGGAATCGAGTCAATCGCGGCGGCAGCGCTTGTGCCAGCTTAATGTATTGTCGGGGCTGCATTGACGCCATCGTGAAAGCTGGTTCTCAGTTGCGTTCAGGAAAGTGAGGCTCTAGGTCGTGGTTATAAAATTCCAAAGCTTGTCCCGATTGCGTAAGGTCAAGGATTTTTGGGATAAGGCACCTGCACGTCACGTCCCCCAAGGCATGCCGCGCCTGACAATTTTCGACCATCACCATAATATCTCGCAGCTTGAGGATATTCTGCTCACTTACGAATCATGGAACACCAGAACGGTCGAAGCAGCCCCCCACCACCTCCTCCAGATGCCCTTGCCCCTCCTCCACCGCCAAATACATCTGCGCCTCCTCCTCCCAGCGACTTGCCCCCTCCTCCTCCCTCAGAATCATTACCACCTCCCCCAGAAGAACCCATAAAGAAGAAGGCAGGATGGGGAGCGCCACGACGAGATCGCGGACCGCTCGATATCGAAGAGATTCTCAAGAAGAAGAAAGAAGCTGATGAAGCAGCGGCAAAGGTATGAGAATGTTGCATTTAATATGAGTGCTTTTCACTAAGCGTGTTTAGTCTGTACATCTACTAACTTCGTGACATTACAGCCCAAATTCCTTTCCAAAGCCGCTCGAGAAAAGCTGGCCCTCGAGAAACGAGCGAAGGAAGTCGAAGAGCAGAAACGGAAAGCCGAAGCCGCAAAAGCTACCAAGTTTCCGACAGCAGACCCTTCTAGTTACAGCCATAAGTCGCAGAACGGCGACCGCTCCTCACATCGTGAAAGTAATGGCCGGGACTCGTCATCTGTCCCTACAGGACCGAGAGCAATGCGAAATGGTGACCAACCATCCCGTAATGGTCAGAGGAACGGTGACAGATCAAACGGTGATATGGCACCGCCTTCAAGTAAAGCATCTTTAGCTGGAGAGAAACGTCCGGCAAATGGCGATGATACACAAGCTGCTCTTATTCGTTCCCGGTACATGGGTCCCGATACCAATCAATCAACATTTTCAGCGAAGAAGAAACGAAGGAGGACAACCGAGAAGAAGTTTAATTTTGAATGGAACGCCGAGGAGGATACGAGTCCGGATTACAACCCTATATACTCCGCTCGAGCTGAAGCGAATTTCTATGGACGAGGAAGACTCGGTGGTTTTGCTGAAGATACTAGCGAAGCAGGCGCACTGAAGTATGCCAGAGCACTCGAGGAGCGTGATGCGGAAGCCGGCAGTGCGAGAGCGAAGGAAATGCTAGAGATGGAACGACGAAGGAAGGAAGCGCAATCTGGCAGGAATTTACTCGACAAGCATTGGAGCGAGAAAGATCTAAAACATATGCGCGAACGAGACTGGCGTATTTTCAAAGAGGACTTCAATATCAGTACAAAGGGAGGAGCGATTCCAAATCCGATGAGAAATTGGCAGGAATCTGGACTGCCAAAACGCCTATTAGATGTTGTCGCGCAGGTTGGATACGACGAACCCTCGGCTGTACAAAGAGCTGCTATACCAATTGCTTTGCAAGCCAGAGATTTGATTGGTGTTGCCGTAACTGGTTCTGGTAAAACAGCTGCGTTCTTACTTCCTCTGCTGGTCTACATTTCCGAATTACCGCCTTTGAACGAATTTACAAAAAACGACGGACCCTATGCCATCATCCTCGCGCCAACTCGTGAATTGGCTCAACAAATCGAGGTCGAAGCGCGAAAGTTTGCAACCCCTCTCGGATTTACCTGTGTCAGTATTGTTGGTGGTCATTCGCTCGAAGAGCAGTCCTACAACTTGAGAAACGGTGCAGAGATCATCATTGCGACTCCAGGTCGTCTAGTTGATTGTATTGAAAGACGAGTACTGGTTCTTGGCCAATGCTGCTATGTGATTATGGATGAAGCCGATCGTATGATCGATCTTGGATTTGAGGAGTCTGTGAATAAGATTCTGGACGCTCTTCCCGTCGGTAACGAGAAGCCAGATACCGAAGAGGCTGAGGATGTTCAGGCAATGAGTCGGCATCTCGGTGGCAAGGACAGATACAGACAGACAATGATGTACACAGCTACGATGCCGCCCGCTGTTGAGAAGATTGCGAAGAAGTATCTGAGAAGACCAGCGATTGTCACGATTGGTAATATCGGAGAGGCTGTGGAGACGGTCGAGCAACGGGTCGAATTCGTTTCTGGCGAGGACAAGAGGAAGAAGCGTCTCAACGAAATCCTTGCATCCGGAGAATTTCAGCCTCCTATCATCGTGTTCGTCAACATCAAGCGGAACTGCGATGCTGTGGCTCGAGATATCAAGCATATGGGCTTCTCTTCCGTCACCTTGCACGGTAGCAAGACACAAGATCAGCGTGAGGCAGCTCTCGCGTCCGTCAGGTCCGGGGCGACGAACGTCTTGGTTGCCACTGATCTTGCAGGCAGAGGTATTGATGTACCAGACGTCAGTCTCGTTGTCAACTTCAACATGGCAACTAACATTGAGAGTTACACCCATCGTATTGGTCGTACGGGTCGTGCTGGAAAGAGTGGTGTGGCTATCACTTTCTTAGGCAATGAGGATGCAGACAATATGTACGACTTGAAGCAGATGTTGATGAAGAGCTCGATATCCCGTGTTCCTGAGGAACTGAGGAAACATGAAGCCGCGCAGCAGAAATCTACGAGGAGTGGAGGAGGTCAGAAGAAGATAGAGGAGAGTAGTGGTGTTGCTGGGAAGTTGGGTGGATGGTAGATCAAGGAAGATGTGCTTGGCTATAGGACGTAGCAATATAAGGTTTACAAAATCCTGTTCCTTTTTCATATAACACCAAAATATCTCGTTGGTTGCCAACCATTCATGAGGGCCCAAAAGCTCCGCATTGTCTCTTTCTTACTTATCTCCGATTTCCTTGACGAATTCCTTACCCCAAGGGCCCCCCTAAACTTATGCCCTTCCGGACGGGTAGTCCCCATTTACACATGTATGCATATAGCTCTCCTTGTATATGCGCACTCGTAGATTGAAATGGCTCTGCAAATTTCGTCAAAAAGCTGCTTTCGTTGGTGTGGACCGTAGCATATGTTCTTTGAAGCAAATCCGGCCAAACTCTTTTATTTCTTCAAATTTTTGTTTTTCTTTCATTGACCTCTTCTGCTTGCGGCTCAACACATGCTTCCCTTTGTATCTCGTTTCTAAACTTTAGAAGATCGTTTTGCTCAAAAATTCGAAGTCCAAAAAATTTGTGGATCGGTCCAGTATCCTCAAAGATGTCGACCCGGGCCTTAACCAACGAAGAGAGAGAGGTCATTGAGAGACAGCAATTTCAACCACTTCCCCAAAATGGAATAGACGCGAAGGCGTTCCAAAAATTACAAGAAAATACTTCTAGTTACGACGCTCCATGGTCAAAAGAGTACAGCTCCGAAAGGGAAAAGCTAACAGCTCCGTATCCTGATCCTGGCGGGAAGCTTGTGCTGAGGAATTGGGTCTCCTTAGTCACGCAGAATAACACTAGCCCTGGGAACAGAGACTTGCATTGGGCTGTTGATGAGCCAGTGATTGAACACTATTTTGACTTTATCTGTCGATATAAAAACAACCCTACCAATAAGAAGGTAGAGCAACAGAAACAAGACGGACGTCAGCGACGGGAATCGCTCAAAACAATGAAAACCATGACAATGACAGCCCCGCACAAACGCAGTCAGAGCCCGCGGCAGGAACTTACAAGGAGGAGCTCGAAGAGGATCAGGGATGGTCGTGCGCGTGATCGAAATATGAGTCCACCTCAACCAGAGCCTCACCTTAGTGTTATCTACATCAAAAGCTCTACATTCAAAAATATCATAAAAGGCGACGAAACTATGGAAGCGGGCTTCAGAGCGTTCCTGAACGACGCGCGCTCGACGCCATCGAGAATCCTGGAAATGGACTACTTGTTCATACCTTATTATGACGAGCACATGCATCATGTGCTGATGGGTATCGCGCCGAAGCAAGGCTTTGTGTTTATTATCAACTCCGTTGAAATAGACTATTCCAGGGAAGAACAGCCTGCTAAAGGTCTTATGGCATTGGCGTTGATGCTCTGTCCAGAGACTCAAGCGTGGCCTCTGTATGGCCAATGGGCAGAAAAGGATGCTCAGGATGGTAGTCCCAACTGTGCTAGACAGGGTGACTTTCATAGTTGTGGAATCTTTACGAGTACCAATATGATGTGCCTTGCCTTTGGCTACCGTTTGATGTGTTACAGAAACCGAGACATGCACGCCAAAAGAGTCCGCATGGCCGCCGAACTTCTCAAGGGTGGATTCGGCCCTGAGCCCTTCGACTACACGCTTCTCGATATCCCAACCGACATTACAGATTATCGAACAAACTACCAATACGAGCCCCCATCAGCCCCAATTACTGCTCCACAATCCCCAACCGTTTTCGGTCTATCAGATTCAAAACAAGTCTCAAACTCAAACTCAATCACTAGCACAAGCACTACACCCAGAAGAAACCCAGCGCCATCAACAAGAGTCCCATTCACCCTGGTGCCAAAAGACGACCCACCCGAGTCTGAGCCAGCCAGCGGAGACGAAGGCGCTGACCCCTCCGAAATCGACGAGAAGTGGCCCAGCCAATTCGGCTGCAAGTCCTACCGCAAAGCCGGCTTCGTCTACAAAGTGCCCACCAACATAGCAGAAGCTCATCTCGTGTCCAAAGAATCGATTGTGAAAGCTTGTCAGCATTATGGTATTAGGGGATGGGAAGCGTGGTATCGTGAGCCGTTGTACCTTTTTCGACGATGGTTCCAGAACGAGGTTGCCGGGCATATGAGTAGCTTGAAGCCGATGGGGTATGGACAGAATTTGCAGGCGAGACAGAGAGAGTTTGAGAGGAGGATGAAAGAGGCGGAGGCGGAGGCGGGTGGAGGGGAGGGAGGGGATTATTGGGCGAGGTATCATGAGGTTAGGGAGCAGTTTTTGAAGGATATGGGGGATAAATAAATGAGTTAGTTACTTTTGTTAGTTAAGTAAGCTCTACTAGAAGAGAGTTCAATGATCAATGAGCATGCACAGTCAACCCATCCCATTTTTCATTATAGAAATCAGGATTTATCAGTGTATATGCCCATTTTGCACGTTCATTGACATTTTGCTCATCGAGCTGGGGTATAAAGTTATCAACACTCAAGTAGATGTATGATTTGTAGTTTTTGACTCAAGGAAGCTATATTCAGCTGTCAAAGAGTAAAACGCAGGCAAGCTTAGTTCCTGAGGCATCCCAGATCTTGTTACAGGGAATTGCCCCATTCAAACCTCTTGAGCCCTCAACCGACGTATCAAAATACGAAACATATTCCTTGACACTCGAATTCGAATCCAGCCCAAGAGCCTCAAGTCCGCTGTCCAAAGCCTCGCCGACCTTAGAGCCATCACTCGAATGCTCAACCATGACCACAGACCTTAAGCGGCCACCAAATCCACACTGATGAATCGTCCAACCAGCACCACGACTCTTAGCGTAAACCTGTTCTCATCAGTATACAATCCCCAATAAATTAATCAAAGACTCACCTCTATAGGGCCCCCAACAACTCCAATATGAGCATGCCACTCTATCCCCGCCCCCCTCGGCAACTCTTCCACTTCCACCGCCCAAAAAGGAGGCGCCGTAACTTCCCCCTTGATAACCTCCCAATCCGGCAACGCCTTCCTAACATTCTCAGCCCCTCGTTGCTCCATACCAGCAAAATGTTTCTCTTCCCAAAGATCCCTCTCTTCACCATCCTTATCTTCTTCCTCTGGCTTAATATGCAGTAATTCCCACGCCCTACCAGCGAGCACAGCACGCTCTGCATTCACATCCGCGGACAAGCGAGGCAGATAAGCAACGGCACTTGTCCACCAGCTTACATTCATCTCTTCTCCTACACGCCAGAGGTGCTGGAGGGATAGTATAGCTTGAAGGTTGAAGTCGTTCGCGGGCGGTAGGGTCATAGTGTGAGGAATGAGTGGTATTTGGCCGGCGATAGAGACGGTCCAGACGTCGGTAGAGGGGTAAGGGATGGAAATTGCTTGGGAGTAGGGGCCGATGTTTGCGGGAGCCCAGTAAGAGCGTGATTGTACGTGTAAGGCTTTCTTTGGTGGTGCTTGATGAGAGGGGATTTGGACGGTGAGATGGATAATCAGATTGGTGGAGGCGGGGAGCAGGGAGCCGCCCGAGATGGTTACTCGGGCTGGAGGGTTTGGGCCTGTGAAGAGGGAGCCGTAGATCTGGATTCTTGTTAGTATTTCTCCAAAATATGAGTTCGAGTTAAAGAGGTACTTTGTTGATGACAGCAAACTCCGTCATTGAGCGTAATACAATGATCGTTGAGACGATATCCGAAGGTTGGAGGGAAGCCTTGTTGAGGTTTTGTTTGATATCCAATATTAGACTCGAAGCTTCTTCTGTGACAGAAAGTGCTGATCTCGTCACCTCTGAGCCGAAGGTCCAGTGAAGTAGTTGCTCTTTCTCCGATGGTGGCTCCACCTGGGCTGGCCCTTTTGAGATAGGTATCGTATTTGCTGATTGTGTTGGATTCCGAGTATGCACACCTTGCTCGTCGCTCTTAAGAATATCGAGGACTTCAGTAAATCTTTGGCTAAGAAGCTCTGGGATTCGGCACTCTATCTTCTCGGGATTTTCAGAGGTCTTCATTACAACTTTAGCTTTCAGAATCCGCAACCAAGCAGCACCTCCACCCTCTCTGACAATCCGTCGATCTTCCTCTTCAATCTCGATCCTCCCCTTGAACAAACTTGGAGGGCCATCGATTACCAGGGTTTCGAATTCGCCCCCTTCTCCTAGGACAGCTCCATCGCCATCAGTCCCAAACCTCTTCATCGACTTCTCTATTCGCCTCATAACAGGTCCACTAGCGACGTTCTGCCAAAGGAAGCTCTCATCGAGGCCACCACTTGCCACTTTAACAAACCTTGCATCAAGTCCAACAGACTGCATGTCTTCCAGAAGGGATGTCTGGGTTGCAGGAGGAAGGACTGGGTACTTCCATAAGAACCCTAGTGGTATGAGGCCGAGTCGGAGCGCGACCGACTCGACTCTAGTCCGTTGGTAAGTTGAGAGTATAGCGCCAGTACTGATAGCGTTTGCGGTTGGATGGTCGGCCATGATCCTCTTCAATAGAGGAACCAAGGATTCGGTCTCATCTTCGGTCTCGTCCGACTCCAGGCCAGACCTTGACCTCCCATTGTTTGTAGATTGCTCAACATGGCTGTAGCTGACTGCTGTCTGGATTGCTGTCCCAATTATGGGTTGACGGTATAACGGAATTTGGAGTGCCTGCTCATACAAAGGGATCACGGTGTGGCCGACAGTCTGGTACATGAAGCTGTTGAGGTCGTGCTCGTCGTGACCGTCTGCCTCGCCAGGACTTTCCCCGGGTTCTTGCCCCGACGTTGGAGCGGGGTATAGATTACCCAAGGCAACGACTTTGTGTCCATTCTGAATGCAGTGCAAGATAGAAAAGAAGCTGTCTTTGCCGCCTGAAATAAGCGCAATAACATTTAGTGACTCGGCCATGCCGGACGCAAGGCTGCCAACTCGGCCGGCTGAAGTCTTTTATGTTTGGGTATCCATCCGCAGCTGGGATATGAAGCTAGTCTGTCCGAAACCTCGATTGATGCGTCTTGATTTGTCCATTGCAATATTGCGGCTGAAGCTTTCAATGCATGGACGTTGCGGCCAGGCAGTTTTCTCCTGTAGAGTTTGAATCCCCTCGCTAAGCGGCTTTTAGTCACGGTAAACACTAACCCCTAAATTTCAAATATTCAAAATTCATAGATTTTGTTACTTGAGCGGACTCATTGGATTATTGCAGCATTGGGAAATCCTACCCTAGTGTTCATCGTAGTAGCAGGCGGATCTGCAAGGCAAGAGGCAGAGGGCACTTCACTTTTTCACGGATCAAGATGGGGCAGTTTTTATAGGAAGAATCTATACATGTTTTTGGCAGGTAACTGGTGTACATTGAGTGCCCAGCACATTTCTGGACTGTAGGAGGCTGAAATGATCTGATGGAATTGCAAAATGAAGACAGCTCTGCAACGGTTGACCAGCTTCCGTTGCAGTAGTATTACAACGAATGTAAAGAAAGTAAAGCCGTCGAACCCTTCATCAGAATACACGCCTCCGCCGACCCCCATTTGGTTCCCCGTCATGACGCTAAAACGATACAAAAAAATCTTTCAAGGAAATTTAATACATAGAATAGAAAAAGTTCGTGGTAGGAAACACACACGAGGCAAGGACTTTTGGTTTCAAATACCCAATCCGTCATGACAGCATCAGTTGGCCGCGAGACCCTGTATCCCTTAAGATCATCCGTGTAAAGGAAGTGCACGTCCTTAGTGGAGGCGAGCAGACTCTTTTCTTTCATAAAATCGTACCAAGCGGCGTAACGTGATGTCAATCGACCACTAGGAGTAATGCGAAGGACAGGCAGGTAACTTATTCGGAGCGCTTACGCTTCTTGCGGCTTTGGCTGTCAGCGTCACTGCTGTCGTCCGAAGAGGTGTCACTCCCAGAAGCAGCTTGAGCGACATTGAAGAGAACACTGCCCAAGCTGTGGATGTGCTCGCCGTCACCAGATTCCAAGTGCTCAGATGGAAGCTCTCCATCCTCCAATACGCCCATGACAATAGCTCCACTTCCGTGTGTGCGAGCATGTTGTGAAAGGTTGTCACTGCGAGAGAACTTCTTTCCGCACTCGTGGCATTCGAATGGCTTGTCTTCGGTGTGGAGGGATCGATAATGCCTCTTCAAATGTTCCTGGCGTCTGAATCGGCGGTTGCAAATCTCGCAGACGAAGGTCTTGGAGGGATCTTCGGTCAAGGATTGCTTGCGGCCCCGGCGGTTGACGGGAGCTTGAGTGGGAGTTGCACCAGACTCGGAGCCCATGACACTGTTGGTAGCATGTTGTTCGGAAGAGCCAGACTGGCTGGGAGCGGTGTTGTGCTGGGCTTCGGTGGTGCTCTCTTGAGCGGGTGCTCCAGAAGCGTCACTCATTGGGACGGTGTACTTGCGTGATCTGACCAGGTTGTCAAACTCGGTGCTGTCTTCGTCGTCGTCACGGGAAGCCTTCTTGGACTTTTTGGCGCTCTTTGTGCTTTTGGTGTTCTTGGTGCGCTTCTCCTTCTTGACTTCGGTCTCGGATCCAGAAGCTGGTGGGCTTGGGAGGCATGCAACGGCGAATTGCTCCGAGTCCTCGAATTCCTCAAACTCTTCGAAATCGTCTTCGCTGATGAAGGCACCGTTGTCGATGGAGACCAAGTCAGAGCCGGAGCCGGTACGTTGTCGCTTGGCACCAAAGAATTGGACGTTGTCGGTGGCTGGGAAATTCACCAGTCCGTTGACGAAATCCTCCTCCGAATCGAGATCAGAGAATTGGTCGTTGAAGGTGGGAAGCCCGTGGTTGGCGGGGACCGTGAAGCTGATGTTCTTGTCCTGGGTCACGGGAGCCTTGTTGAACGTCTCACCAGCCAGCATAAATCGGTGTTCCTCGTCGTCTCCAGCGCAGAGAGTGGGCAGCGGAGGGAATTCGGTGGCCGTCTGGATTAATGTAGGATTGGGAGAAGGGCCCGAGGTCGAGGCAGATGAAATACTTGTGCCCGAAGCGACAGTCAAATTTCGAGGGTCGCAGAAGTCGAAATCCTGCTCTGAAATGACAGAGCGTGGATAAGGGGAAGGCGACGGTGAAAGGGAGGGACAAGCAGTCTCGGCACCAGCCAGAAGTTCGCTTGTGTTCGGGTGGAGAAAAACTGTGACCCCGTCAGTCTCAGTTTCAGGGTTCCCGCACTCTCGCCAAATGAACACGAATGTCAAATGGGCACCTTTTAATTACCAAGGGGAAAAGTGGACACTGGGAAATGTAGGAAATGCTAAAATGCCAAATGCCAAAAGCAAGTGCTTTTTGCCGCGTAAAAGCGATAGCACGTACCTGGAGTCATAGGCGGCGAGCCGCACCGGGCCCAGTCGTGGCCCGCGAGGTTTTCTGATTGCACCTCGCCTTCACATCCCTCCTTTACCCCCTCAAAGCCACAGAAGCTGGCGTTGTTCACAGGCGTCGGCAGAACGTCACAGCTAGATGGGCTGCTGATAGTGCTCCCAGACGCCGACAAGGGCGGTGTCGACGGGTAGTAGTACATGTCATTAGCTTCCGATTCCATCATCAAGCGTGGTGCGTGTTCCTGGATTAGAATTGTGGGCTTTTGATACATTGGGCGAGGCGAGGCCATTGGCGTCACGTTGGCTGCATAGCCAGTGTTGAACACCGGCTGCATTGGCGGTTGAGAGCAAGACGAGTTTGGCCTCGAGTAGATGGGCGTCGATGGCATCTGGTACATGTGTGGGTGGTAAATGGGTACCTGGACATTGCTGGGCTGCTGCGAGAAATGGCCATGTTGGCGATTGTCTGGCTTTGGATCTGGGTTGTAGTAAAAGAATGGGGATGGTCCCATTGCTTGGGGATGCTGTGAGTATGAGGAGTCCATGGTCAAGGGTCTCTAGGCCGAGTCAGTACAATCTGCCACGTCGAGTGGCTCTTTCTCGAGTCTGGTCTCGAGTTCTGTTCGCAGACGTACCGTAAAAAGAAGTATCTATTACGAGTGTTTGAATTGGTTGATTAGGTTTCGAAACAAGTAGTATGCTGTTTTCTGAGGACCGAAGGCCGGAGGATCGATATTGGAAACTGGTAGAAAATGGTCTCGTAGGGAGTGACTGGACAACAGTTTTGGGGTTTCCAAAGACTGTCTAATAAGTGTAATGCTGAGTTGGATTATACATTCGCTCGTCGAGTAGGATCGAGGTCGACAAAGTGATTCGTTGTGGAATTATCGACGTTTCTTTACAGAGCCAAGATACAGAACGACAGCAAGGTGCCAAAGGAAGGTACGGAAGAAATTCGAGAAGGCTATAAGACAGGAGCACAGGTCGAAAATATTCCAAAGAAAGGCGATGATTTACAAAAGGGAAACCGGTTGTCGGTATAAGAAGAAGGGTTGGTGACGATGGACCTGAACGACGAGAAACGAGAGTGGTGACGGGGACCCTGCAAATAAAGTAACGAACAGACAGATCAACGAGTGTGATAGAGGCAAGATAGGCAGGCCGGACAGAAATGGCTTGGTCTCAGTGGAGGCATGGTCAACGGGTGGGCCAGGAACCAGAGAGTGAGTGGTGAGTCCACGTCGAGACCCTTGTCTGGGGGAGCCGGCAGCATGAGATGGGATGGATGGCTACGATTTTCTAAATCCAGCTGCTGGGTGTGCAGAGGTGGGCTGGGATATTCTACGATCCCTGTCGGGATAGTCCTTCGTGTTCGACGCTACGTCCCATACAGAGGCGCTGGATTCTCCGGGAGTTTGTGGGTAGTGCCCCCTGTAGTGTCGCCTGCGCGGGCCAAACGACAGAGGGTGGGAGGCCTAGAGGTCTGGTTGGGTGTGCTAGCTGGGGATCACCAGCACCACCTAAAACCACGCACCACTCACCAGCTGGCTGACTCCACCACTTTCAGCGACTTCAAAGCGGCGAGCGCTCTTGGACGTACGAATGCATGGGGAGCAATAATGTGCATGCATAAGCCCGAGCGAGCTAGTGAGCATTATTATCCATAGGACCTTACCATAGTCTTCGGCTGAGCACTAAGAAAAAACCCTAGCACTCGCCATACGATGTTTTAGATGGTTCGTCATGGTTGGCCGTGACTGCTGAACAAGACTGTTACTCTTGCAGCAGTCTGCTTTGCAAGCACATCTTGCAAAAATAACATCTTCATGGGCACTTTGTTGCGAGAGTAAGTTGTGGCGGTGGATCGAATGGGCGGTTTGAAATGCCCCAGGCATTGCGAGAGTCATGTTCATGCTGCAAGTACCATCAACAGCAGCAGACGCTTGCGAGTGGCGGGAGCATTTGCAGAGCAAATTTGACCAGTCAAAGGAGCTTCGTTATGCTTCAAATATTGATACGTGCGGCGGCGGCGAAGATGATTCGATCGCCACGCTCGTCCGTTTGTTCGATTCAGCAAGTCTCAAGAAAGTCCCACGATGTCCGAGGTTTTTGGACCACACAGCCCTGCGGAGCCCAGCTTAGCATTGAGGTTTCTGACATGGGGACCTGTGGTTTCCGGCGTCATGCGAGCCTGCGACTCAAGAAAGCACGTCCTTATGCGGCTTCGCCGTCCTGAATGTATCCACGCGTACTGATTCACAAGAGGGCGAAAGAATCATTGACTCGTCCAACTCGAATCTTATTCGATAACATGCTGCAAAGCAACAAACTTCAAAGCGAGACGCGAAACACATCCCCAACCATTCACACCGCGTAGCACCCCTCCTCCATGCACCATTGGTCCGACGATGAGTGACAGGAACACAACTGTACACCGCTGGGATGCAGTTATCCAAATCTCTTGATGAGACCATTATTCCGCTGTACCTGAATCGCGGACTACTTTCTCGAGTGGAGAAGTCAAGCCCAGAGTCTCAGCGCTCAAAAGTTGCACCTCGAACCCCTCTTCCAAGATAAATGGCGGTATCAGAAGACTTGGGGTCTATCGATAGAGTTCTTCTCAGCCCTTTGGCAATGTTCTGGTCCCTCTAAGAACGTTTCCCCGCTTGGCATAGAGAAGATCAGCACGCATTTTGTGGGGATTTCAAGCCATGAAACACGAAACTTTTGGACATCCCCAGAGTCCACGACGAACGTACAAAACGTCTGCAAGATGGGTAGAAAGGGTTGCATGCAGCGGATAATGTGTTACCTCGATTCATCCTGTTGGCTTTACCGGGACACACACTGACGAAAGTCATGAATGTATGTCAGATCCGTCGTCAACGCAGGCTCGAGGCACAAAGTTCGAGCTGCCCAAAAAGGCTTCCTGCAGGTACAGGATAACCACATCTGCTTTTGGAAAGTCACCAGTGTGTGGGTGTTTTTGTCCTTAGCCTGGAGCGAAGAGTGACGAGCCTGACGACAGCCTCAAAGCTAGATATGAAAAGTATTCCTGATGCTCAAATTCCCCGCATCACCCTCCTCGGCCGCTCGGCGTCTTCGCAACGACGAAAATCTTCATATCTGATCTTCTCACACTTATCCATAAACTATTAGACGCCGTCGTTTGAGATGTTCTCACACAGTGGTACCGAGAGGGACGGTTAGGTACGAGTTGGGCGCTGAGGCTAAATAAAATCTACGAATCTACAAAAAAAGAGGCAGCAGCAATGGCTGGGCTGGCCTCTCCCCTGATGCTGGCCTTGTGGGGAGGCCTTTCTTATCGATTACGATGATAGCAGCCCGAGGGTTCGTTCCCGCCTGATAGGAGGCCATGGCGATCCGTTGGCGGTTCGGACCCCCTCCAAAACCGCAAATGGATGTACAGCTGCACAGCGTCAGCAAGTCAAGATGCACCACCGTAATAGAAATAATATACTTCTATTTTATAGAAATAGCGACCACAGGCACAGCGTTTCGCAAAGTTCTGACAGCCTGTCGACCAGAAATAATCCGTCACCCCGATCACCCGCTGGCTATTGGCGCGCTCGTCAACCAAAGGCTTTTTGCTTCTGCACACACTTGACTGTGCCACGCTCGCAGTCGCTGCATCTGCTCGCTGGCGGCTTGCATAAGAGCGGCCAGTTGTGCATTATTGGCTCCATGCAAGATGTGCGAAGCGACCTAAAATAGGCAACCTCACCAGACTTGCTTCGTTTCATCCGCTGCTTTTATTCTGAATAAGGCCCACATTTTGCACATCGTTAGTTGCATCGCTAGTTTTATTTCATCTTCTTGCACGAGCACACCTTTGCTCTTCGTCTATCCATTCTATGATGGCTTGTTGGGTGAAATGCCAGAAGGAGCGCTGAGCCAGGGTGGCCGACCAAGAGCCAAATGCCGTCCAAATTATTAATCCCTGATTCCCTCTGGATTCTGGAACCAAAGCCAAGTGGTCGTGGGGACTGCAACCCTACATGGGTGGGTGGAAGAGTCTCCCGGCGTTATCGGCCATGCATTGGTCGCTACCAATCAAGGGTCGAATGATGTCGTTCAACCTTGCCCATACATTCGCCCTCCACAGGCTCTACTGCAGGTACAATGCAGGTACAAACAGCACGAAAAACGCTGTGAAGTTTCGACCGGCAGAGTTGACGGTGCTGCATATGTACCTCGAACACTTAACGTGCAGAGGCAACCGCGTTTCAACAAACAGCCATGATAGCAGAAGTCATTTTTCCTGCCAACTGAACTTCTCAAATCGCTTCTTCCCGTGTCGTATCGATTAGCCACCGCTCCACCTACGGGCCTTCTCCGTGACTACTCCGTCCGAGGGGACTTTTGTCTGAAGCCAACCAACCCCGTCTGAAATGCCTAACCCCACCCGCGGATTCCGGATGAGTTCCAAAATCACAGCGGGACACGCTAGCTCGTGATGATGCATGATTCCATCCTCGAAAGCTCGAGAGATCGTTGGAAAAGCTCTGCCGTGTGGCCTCATAAAGCGAACATGTCCCGACAAACCGGACGTCTTCGGCCAGACATGGAATGGATGTGCATGTTAATTTCTTCTGCGCAAGAGGGCTGCATTTCCTCTCCACTGTACTGCTGCATGATGATCGTACCCACGTGCGCTTGAATTGTAGATTTTTTGAACATCATCTCATGTCTTTCGAGGTCCATGAGGACTAGCCTATCGCGTTATGAGCGGCCCGCAAACCTAGTTTTGGCCTGTCATCATAGCTTTGGATAGTCTGTAAAATAGCCCGGCCTATCAGGGTATTGATTTCCTACCGCATTAGGTAATTACGAGTCTTGGGCATCTATGCTCCGATTCATTACCACTAAGCAAGAACTAGCCTCTGGGAAGAAATTCTCTTCCCCGGATTCTCTGCCATTGGAAAATCACAGTTAGTCAACCTGCTTGGATAGTCTGTGACTTTACGTATCCTGGTGAGAGACTGCAGAATCTGGGCCTGCCCGAACAGGAAGGCTGTCGGATGGACCGAATGCAGCGTTGCGGCGGTCTTCCAACGGTCTTTATACGACTCTGCACTACGTTTCATTTTACCACCGAACACCACTCACACCTCGGAAACCCTTTTTGACTTTGCAGCGTCGTAAAAAGGGTGTCTACAAACGGTCAAAATCAGAAGATACCAGCACTGTAGTAAAGTTTGGCCATATTTCCAAACTGTCAAGCTCAAATTGCGATCTCCTCAGAAATGTGGAACCGCGACCACAAAAGGATATGTTCTCCCACATAATCAGGCCAGAAGATCTCTCCACACGCGGGCAAAATATTGCCGATCAGAGTGCTCTTCGATGGGTTTCTTCCTCGGCATTTAAATCTAAAGTGTTGGCAGCCTTGGCCCTGGTATCCCAAATTTCTCCGGAGAAAGACCCGCAGTCCCCCCCGGTACGCTTGGAAGGTCCCCTAGGACCCTATCGTCGTTGATAAATCACCAGAAACGGACTTCGTCCCAATTTCGACCATATCCCGGACATGGGCTTATCCGGAACCCTGACGGCGGGCCTTCGAGAAGGTTTCACGCCACAGAAGAAGAAGGCAAAGTCTGGCCTTGGTCCACGACTCCACGTCGACCAGCAGCGGCTTGATCCGCTAGTCTGATAATGATTTATAGTGGGGTTGGTGTTTCGAGTGTGTTGAATCGACGTCGAATCTTGTGGGTCTTTTTGCATGAACGTGTTGTCTATTTATGAGGCGTGATTCATGCAGTGAAATTATAATATGCATTTCGCAACTCCATCAACATGATATACATGAGGCCGAGTATTGCGTGTCTCGTCGTTGAAACATGAACAGAGTTGTCCAGTTTTCACTCGTCCATGTCACTTTATGGACACCTCTTTTCGAACTTCATCAATACGCAGGGACTGTCGAGAATCAATAGTCGACTGTGGTCACTTCACAGTTGCTGACTCGAAGGCCACGAGTCAACACCCAGAGCTTCAGCAAGTCAAGATGCGATTCAGGATCGTGGACGAGACCCAAAGTTAGAGACTCCATCTACTGTACGCACATGCCACAAAGTGAACATAATCACAAAGTGTGTAGAACGCTCATGACTTGTGAGTAGGCTGAGATATCAAATATTCTCCTGAAATTCTTGATTTCTTATTTTTTGTGCCGTTTACTTGACTCCCAACCATGTCTTACCAGTCCAAATTCAGATGCCTATGCATCATCACGAAGGATCTTCCAAGTGAATGCTCCCGACTATCTAGTTGTTTTCTTGGAGATCGATCTTAGCAGTTGGCATGTCAAGGAATTTGGTTCTGGATTACTACGAAAAACAAACAGAGATGTTGAGATTCTGTTGTGCCAAGTTATAAAGTCACCGGTTTGGAAGTCGCACAGGGTATGATACATAATGATACCTCTCAAGGTGGTATATCAAAAGGTTTTAGGAAAGTGCGTTTTGCAAGCAACTGGAAGTCAATATTAAGTTCTCATTACTTGTGACCGAAAATGATGTTTCACTCATCGTATTCTGAATTCATTCACCTCTAGCCCAAGAAACCCAGTAATCAAGATCTTGACCAAATTTGGTATAAAATAGAACTAGGGAGGCTAGATCATTCTCTCTCGTGTCCACGAGGAGATCGTGGTTTCCTCCCACTCGGAATCCGGCTCATCCAAAACTCCAAATGCCGTCCTATACTCATGTTTTTACCCAAAAAGCAAGCGCCAGATACCCTATCTCCAAAAGTTTACCTCCTTCCTCCCAAAATCACGTTCCGAGACGGCAAGTGGTCGTCATCTCATCCCGTGTTGCAGTCTCGGCTAGGCAAAGTGCTTTTTCGGTCGATCATATCCTCAGCCCTTTTGGATCCCGAGACACACATAATTGTGTAATGATAAAGACCTTTGAAACCCCCAATCCACACAAGTCAAGGGCCAGAAAACGTTTCGCGGGAGGAAAAGCCACATGTGTCAATTGTCGAAATAGTGCTGAAAACAATCCCTCCCGTTACCGTTTCGTCTTAATTCGGCGATTATGTACCCAAGCTCTGACATTTCGAACGCCATTCGACGCATCAGAAATATGAACACACCCTCACGTCCACTTCCTGTGCAGGAGAGTTATGTACGATGCAGGAGAAGCAGGATTATGAAAAAGTAAATTGGACCGTTGCGATTTTATTTTTTTTGGCTGCGCGGCACTGATTGCGGCTAAGTCTGTACCTGCATTCTTGTTTTTGGCAGGTTTCGCAATCATTAGAACGCTGCTTTTTGGGGCGGATTCCACATGTTCGAGAAGCATTCGAACTAAGGTGAGATTTTTCGGCAGGCGTGGGGTCTCTGAGAAACGGGATGTCTCGTTCGGAGCTCTTCGACAAGTTTCTGCAATCCCGAAACAATCCGAAACACTAAGATTCTGAGAGATATCGAGCCGAAACTTGTTTCATCATATCTCAGATGATTCGGAAGATGTACAGCAGAGACAACTGAGGTGGTGCTGACCAGAAAACTCGAAGACAGTTGTCACAGGACCCCATTGAAAGCACGCCGGCTCATGGAGTGTTCGAGTGGAACATTTCAACACAGAGCCTTAGAAATCTCACCTAACCGTCACATAAGATTGGTTAATTGCCATTGGATAGGGGTAGGTTTCCGGAAAGCAACTAGCATCCAAGAATGTTCCATCTGTCAAGTATAGGAGATTTCCAAAGCCAAATAACAAGTATAGTATAGCTTGAAATCGGACCTTAGAAATATGATTATCTACTCGAATAGTCTGACATTTATATGTAATGACAAGGTTTTGCCTCCAACCTGCATCTCAAGATGTAGATATGAAAATTCCGGGAAACGGTCAATACCACAGCAAATTTCCAGCTTCTCTCATATCAAGCTGGTATTGGACTTGTCTCTGCTTCCTGAACTTCTCTTGATAGGTTTTTCTGCTTTTCTCCAGATGCAAGTATCTTTTATTGCCGTCAAAACTGTAAATGCATTGTTCATATCTGGGCAGCCAAGAAGTCTTCGTTCGTTACAACAGCTCATGGTACGCGAAGAAAGTCTAAAGCCACCTTATCATATTCTTGAGACTATGCATAAAATCCTATTCGAGAGACAAATTTGACGAGAGAATATCATCCTTTTCAATCATACATTCCCGAAGGAGGACTAGGAAAAAGCTTTTTAGAACGAAGTTTCATTTCAACGTAGCTAAGAAACCCCACCTACTGATAATGAATGTCAGAAGCAACACTGTTGAAACATTCCCGATGTAAGGAAAGTTGTATAATTTGAATACTCAATAGGCATGATAACTGGTGTGTGAACTTGGGACCGCCAAGCCGTGGGCGAAGATGCCTTCAACGGACCTGCGAGCGCAGAAGCTAGGAATCCACGATCTCGGAGTTTCCAAGAGCGCATCATCAGGAAACTATTCGTTGGCTCCCCCCCCCACTGCACTGAATTCAAGAAGGAAATGACGACTCATCATGTTTTCCGGATCTGGGCTTTCTAGTTTGAGCCCCAAATTGGCAGGGATGCCCTTGAAAACGTCATATGAATGGCGAAAGTCGAATCTCAAGGGGGTTTGATGAGACCCCACGGCATTTATTAGAACGCTCAAACTGTTTTAATATCGTGAAGTGCGCTGCCAATGAAGTATCTAGAGACACGTGGAGTGCACTCGCTTAATATAGGGGGTTTCTTCCCAAAGCCTTCAAGCAGTCACTTCGCTTTGGCATCTTCAAGATGTAAGTTTTCGGCGTTTGACACTCTCTTTTCCGGTTATTGAACTATGGCAGTGTTGGTCGCTGCTTGATAACCTCAAATATACCTGCAATTTCTACAAGATTATGTCCTTGATTTCAGAGAAGAGAAACCTAATAGTGACAAACAGAACATCGCTTAGAACCACAAATACAAAGTACTCTGAGACTGCTATATTCCCCGTCGCTGACATATTGACAATTCGGCCTATTTTAAATCCCTCAGAACCAGAACCAGGTGAGAAATGCGCCGGCTCCGCGTAGAGCGTATGGGAAGATCTCATCAAGGTAGGCAGTCAAGAGACAGTCAAAAGCGATGTTGCGAGAAGTAGAAAAAGTAGCCAAAAACACTTGGCATTCTTAGAGCTTTTCTGCTAAGAAGTCGAGGATCTATTGTTCATTAGTCCTGTGGATCTTGATCAACATGAATCTTCGGAGAGATCCGCAAAACCCGTGAGACTTGAATGGTTTAACGGCCCAACGATTGGACGAAATCCGTGCCGCGAACAATTCCTAGGAATCACAGAGTATATGATTAGGAAGTAATGGCATTCGTATCTGCATGTTGATTGTTGTACGAGATTGATTCTCAAATAAAGTCCCAGAATATCAAGAAGTCATCTCCTTTCTGTCCTCAACGTTGGAAGGCAACACTGTACATCAACGGGAAGGAATCATTCCATCGACCGCGAGAGCAAAAGCACCAACGAGAAGCCTTTTATTGATACCGCGCCAAATTTGAACGCCGCTTACAACATTATTTTGAGGGCTGCAAACACACACCTTCAAACTCGAGTCCTGTCTAATGGAACTAGATGCCTAGCTCGCTGCATTGGCGGAGCAGTTATTCAAGGCTCTGGCGTACGTATCTTTGAGGATGTTCACGTCCAGACTCAACTTGATAGTGCAGCAAGGGCAGCAGCCAACGCGTAAACCGCTCTCATCTTCACACGCACAATGGGCGGAATCGAATCCGAGTGTTACGATAGCAAGACGCTGGACTCGACTGCTGAACAGTACCGCCTATTTCCGCCATGCTTGCAACAACAAAAACACCGTCATTGTCAACCCTTCCGGCTCGTCAGACAATATGATACCATTTGTCGATGAATGGGCGGCCATCGGGCAGTGCTGGTTCCCAGGACAGGAGGCCGGACACGCTATTACCCGCGTTCTTATAGGAAAGACGAAACCCTGTGGACGGCTACCCATGGCTTGGCCGCGACGCATCGAGGACCATGCGTGTTTCCGAACTGGCCATACGATGATAAGGATGTGATCCGCTACAAAGAGGGAATCTCTGGGGGGCTACAAGCACTGGCAGGAAAGCCCCTCTGTTTCCATTTGGATTCGGGCTCTCCTGCTCCTCGTTTGCCAACTCTGGCGTCCATTTTCAGGGCAGCATGAGGCATGGATGATTTGATTGAAGTTGACTGTGTGGTTTAGAACTTGAGCGAGCTGGCGGGTAAGACCGTGGTGCAGTTTTGTGTGCAAGCCGCCGCTGATAATTCCATATCTCGGGCCGTGAAAGAGCTCACAGCTTTCCAGAAGCAGATGATCGCTGCTAAGTCGAGCGAAAATGTCCGAGTCAAGACTCAACAAATATGCTGTCAGTTTCTATGATGCGGAGAGAGGTTGCTGGCGGGCATCGAAAGGCTCATACACCGCGCTCATCGGCTTCTCAGCTATGGATATCGTGGAATCAGCCACTTTGATGAAGAAGAGGATTTTGTTGGAAAGGATTAGATAGTAAAAGACGTTTGGATACTGACCTTTGAAAACGAACCTGTTCGAAATTTGAATAGAAGAAGTCACAGCGCTGTTGACGAAATATAGGATGACACATTGATAAACAGCATGTGAAGTGAATTCGGGGTATATTGGATTCTGATGCAAACTCTATTACTTACTACGATAAAAGCCCAAACGATACCGCTATGCAATGCTAATCCTACACCAATATTTACGCCCCGCTCCCGCTCCCTATCATACAGACTACGCCGGCGTATAACAACGTAACTCGTCATCCCACTGGTATCATACTTTCTCAAAAACTGACGGTTGGTATTCACACACGCTGCATTCCCTTCCCCAGCGTCATTTGGCTGAGGGACATCGTTCGTGGGGCGCTCTTTCCCTCATTCATCACATCACCAAAAGTATCGTCGCCGAAGTTCCCTCTTTCCTCATTCGGAGTTTGAAATACCTCCGTCCCATAGCGTCCATCGTCATCACTGCTATCATCATCGTCCTGCTCAAAAGTAGAAAATTGGCTACTTGTAACGATTTGGCCAGGGGAACCAGTTTTTTGGTTTGAATCCAGTGCCGGGTATGGAGCTGGTGCCGGGGTGCGGGCATCTGATAGTTGCTGCTGAAGAGCACGAACAATAACCTCAAGCTTTTGTCGTGCTGCTTGTTCAGCCTGTATCATGTTGGTGAGAGCAGTATAATGCTCCACCGTGAGAACCCCATCCTTGGCTATGGTGGGAGAACTCGAGGGCATGCCACGAATAGTTGTGGATGTGGATAGAGGGCGTGCGTTTTCTTGTGACGAAATGAGAGCTGCATTAGGGCTGGGAAGAGCCGGTGGAAGGAAAGAATCAAGTGAATGTTGGTAAGATGCGTTTGTATCAACGGTAGAGGGACGACTATACGAAGAAGACCGCTTTGGGTCGCTTTGTGGTTCCTGCAGTCGCTGTAATGTTTCCCGGTGTCTATCATGTTTCGGTAATGACAGTTCCGAATTGTCGGTTCCTGGACGAGTAAAAGACCTACTATGAACCCTGTTGACGTTTCTTTTTGGTGGATCTTGTAGTTGTAAAGCCTCAGGATGATGCAATCGTGAGACGGTTCTTTCCATCTTGTGCATCCTCGCTTCTAGCTGTTGAACTCGAGTTTCGAGACTTGCAGCCTGAGTAATCTTCATTCCCGCCATCTCACCCATTGGCCCGAAATTAAAAGGTTGGGGTTGTTCCTCAGGATCGACAAGATGCTCAGACTCATCCGGTAGGATTATTGGTTCCTCCGCTTCCGCTTTGTTGGATGACATTGGCGACATGATACCAGGATCATAGCTCTCTCTCCAATATCTAATCTCATCGCTTCGGCGCCTCGTTATCGTTGGCAAGGACGCAACCTCTCGCAATTCGCCTAGACTCCGTGACCGTCTATTCGGATGGCTACCGCTGGTGACGGCCATGCCAATAGCTGCCTGTGCCTCTTCATCGGTAATAACCTTGCTACCTCTGACATGACTGCTTGCAGGTCTCGGTGACAAACCAGTCCAGTCTACATATCCTGGCGTTTTATTTGGGGTCCACAGCCTGCTCGGCGTCGTCGCTCGTCGTGGTCTCGTACTCCCATCTGCTTGTATGGATTCTCGATTCGGTTCGTGTGTGGGGAAGTCTTCTGTGAAAGTCGAGTGTGATCGCAAGGCTCTGTTGTATTCGTTGATGGGCAGAGAATTTGAGCGCTTTTCCATTTCCTTCGGGGTTCTGTTCAAGGCAGTAGGATCCTATTAGGTTAGTCGATATTCTTTCCTAGTGGCAACAGGATTCCTACACTGCGATGTTGATCCGCACGCAAGACACTTGAACTTTTGTCTTTCTCATTTGAAGACGTGCTACCGGCCTTCCGTTTCCTCCCAAACAGTTTTCCGAGAACCGATCTCAACGAAGACTTCTTTCTCTGAGGCTTCCCTCCGCTTGACCCAGATGGTACGCTTGCCATTGAGTTCCGTAGATTGGAGTTTCGCAAGGCACTCGGCTGAGTGGTGCGCCGGAATGGTTCTTCTACTGGCGGTTGCGGAGGGGTGGAAGAAGACTGTCTAAGTTCAGATACATCGCTCGTTGCAATGCCAATCTGCTGAGCTGAACGGTCCGTAGCAGTCGATGCTCTAAGTACCAGCGGCTGCTCAACAGTTCCTGAGAGTGGGGTTGCAATTCCCGTCCCTGGCGTCCTGATTGGAAATTCATCGTCGTCAGGTATTGGAATAGGAGGCCCAATTTTCCCTCTAATGGAAGACCCTGTGTTTGTCCTGGCTGGCCCATCTGCTTTCCACTTCCCGGGGGATCGGAATTTGCTCATCGTAGACACCGGTGCGCCAACTTCGTCCGGTCTGTCCAGGGTCAAAAAGAAGATTCGGGCCAGAAAAGAACTTGCCGGGGATGCATCTGTTGAGTTCCTAGCATATCAGCAGATACCGTAGGCCTGAAAGGCTGATGATCTGGAGGGCGACCCGTCGTCCTATATCATGGCAAGGCACATAAAGTAAACGTGAAAGACGTGTTGTCATATGTTGTTCTATTAACTAAATCATCAGTGGTGCATCAAGCATCATAAAACCTGCGACGACGATTCCCAGTCATCGACAAGGAGACACCCATGAAACGAGGAATGATAGCAAGGGTCGAAAAGGAGATAGTGGCATACCCCTGCCGAGCCGCATTCAGAAGAGCGCGGTAGGTCTTGCCGACCCCACGGTGGTATTTGTATTTTCCGCAAATGAGATGTTACCTAAAGCGGAGAGAAGGAGGAGTACCCGTAGCTGCATCTTCACACGGTCTGCCTCGCAGACTGTTGCGTTGCCTCAATCACTTCAGCCAGAATTGATAGCAAGGTCTGGATCCGAAACGAGCGGGATAAGGCTCATGCCTGAAAAGATTGACAGCAATGAACGGGTCGGATCTTGGAGCAAGGGATAGATCTACAACCTTGGATTCCCAGGGAGACAGAAATGGGCGACGAGAGGGCTTCGAGAACTTCGTGCCGACGAATGATCTGTGGCATCCATGCACACTCTTCCGAGAAGCGACTACGAGGGTGATGGATTCACGCCTGGTGAAAATGTCCGTATGGACGACGATTGCTTGCTTGCTGCCCACCACAAACGCGCTTAGAAGTCCTGCAGCATTGTGGCGCCAGGTTTTCGAACGTGTGGGCTGCATCTGCATGAGGGAGATACGAGTGACGACTCGTCACTGACGAGTAGTTGTGCTTCTAGGCACAAAGAATCGCCTCTCCGAGCCCGTTTGAGGTCCTGTAAAATTTCCTCCACTCCTGCACCGTGCATACAGAAGTGTCTGAGGGTGGCAGCGTATTCATGGATGGGTTCAATGCAAATGGTCAGTTTTGTGAAACATGGAGCAAAAGTCAAAGCACCAGCAAGTCTTTTGACAGGTTCCAAGCTGGGACCGCGGGACGTGGTTATTAGCGTACATCGTCTTAGCTTTCTCGCGGGACTGCGATGCGGTCGTCTTATTCGCATATTTTGCGCATCATGCTTGCTTAATTCCCTAAAGGAATGCATGAATTCATAACTGGAGGATGCGATAGGGTGCTCGTTATCCCTCATGATATACCAACATTTGACACAGCGGCCGTTATTGGGGCCCCTCTCGAACCCCTCTTTCTTAGTCCAGTACTGAGGATACGAACACGTACGATAATATATTTGATAGAGACATCGGCTTATTCTCCCAGGCTCCACTGTGCTGAGACAGCCGAGATCCACGATCGTCATTCGTCTGATCCACGGAGACCCCTGAATTCGCGTGGCAACCTCCATTTTCTTCGGAGTCGAGCTTGCGAGATGGCGCAAAATCTATGCAATAGTGGCAGGCATTTATAATAACACGGCATGATCCCCCGAGTAATGTTCCTTACCAGATTCACAGGATCGTGGCCCGGAATCTGAGGATCATTTAGGCAAGCAATGAGGTAACTGAAGGGTATCGCAAATCTGAGTGCTCCTCCAAAAATTCCATCCAACGTTTGAGAAATTTATTATTGCTCCCTCTGCATCGATCACACATTTCTCGTCAGCATGTCGTCTCACTAGCTAATCATAGGAGTCGCTATCGGAGATGGTCTGAACTCACTGTAGCGTCTCAGAGTCGCCAATAATAGTCAAGGAGCGCCGTGGCCTGGTCATAGCAACTGTTTCTGCATCAGCGCGATCACCCTCTCACACATCGCGGATGGTGAAGTCTACCATTCAGCCTTCTTTTTTCTCCAAGAAATCCGACTTCGTGCTCGGGATTGCTTCTGACAAGGGACACAATGACGGCCTGAATATTTCCCGAGTTAGTTTCTGTTCATGACAAATTCGGGGAGAATGCTAAAGAGGGGATATCTATCCCGTTCTGTTTTGTTTTGACGACAGAAATGTTTTAAGTGAGTAGCACAACACAGAGGACGGAATGTTCGTACTTCTTTCTCACGTCCTTGAAACCCATCAATACTTCCCAACTCGATACCCGGAAAAGACTCCTTCATTGCTTTGGACATCAGCGCCAACTACCGAGTAGTTAGCAAGTTTCGCAATTGAGATCCGGTGAACACATTGTTAAGCACAAGTTCACGCTGATCTACGATTCCGGTGTTCCATGCGATTCGGATGCTTCAGACCGATTGGGGAAGTTCATTTGGTCCTCATGGACTGTTCGCATTGGGCTGTGTTGAGAAGACGAGAGACACCACTCCGAGAGCTAGAATAAAGTGCGTCTCAAGTATATTCCCGCTTCAGCCCAGTCTTGGCCCAACACTGCTTGAATCTCTTTGAGAGGCACGGCATGATATAGGAAATGCTCACCTGTGCATTATAGGGCGTAATGACGGCTATGTCCGAAGGCTGCACTCCCGCATCGACCAGATTCTGGACATGGTGCCTCACAAGAGCTGCTTCCATCTCATTGCTCTTACTGTCTCCCACCATCCCTTTTCCTGCTTTCTTGTCGACTTCTTCTTCTTCGTTCTTTTCCGGGAAATCGCCGCCTTGAGTGTCGAAGAAGATCAGAGACTCGTTGGTATCCTCAGTCTCTTCTACATCGTACGGTAAATCTGTTAGTAGTCTTGCCTTGACTCCGTCGGCTGCAACGAGTTTCGACTCATATAATTCGTCTGATGGAAATCTCATTATTTTCTCATGCATTCGATATTGGGTAGTAAGCATTCGCTGCAATTGAGTCAGATAAAGAGCCTAGCAAGTAGTTAAAAATGGAAGCACTGACCTTGATCTCATTCCCATGAAGTCCGAGAAGTCGATCGAACAAAGTCTTCTCCAGCGTCATCCCTTTAATGATACCCTCCGTATCCTTCTCATCCTTAGATTTAGTCTTCGTCTTCGAATTCAAAGACTTAATCGTAGGCGGCAATTGCAAATGATCCCCAGCAAGTACAACCTTGCTCGCTCTCAATAGAGGAACCCAACACTGAGCCTCCAACGCTTGACTCGCCTCATCTATAATAACGACGTCGAAGACTTCATCCCTAGTCTGGAAGCCTCCTGCACCATGAAGCGTAGCCAGTACAACTTTGCTGCTTCCAACCAAAGTTCCGATACACTTCTTCTCCCGCTCTCTGAACTCCTTCCGGAGCTCCTTGAGATCTCCATAGATAACCTTCCGCTCTCGCCCGCTCTTCGTCTTGCGTATTGAGGCTTGCTTCGTGTCCATCTCCTTCCTGACATCCTTCACAATAGCAGCCGCATCGGAAGTCTGCGTCAAGGCATCTAGAGAGTGGTTGACAACCGACGGTAATAGCCTCGCTGGATGACCGAGACGAACGATAGGGATTTTGTGAGGAGCAAGACGCTCAACGATGTTGTCGACTGAGATGTTAGAAGGTCCACAAACTAGTACTCTCAAATCCCGCTTCAGCATCTGTAATATAAGCTCAATCAACGTGTGAGTCTTGCCAGTCTGACAGCTCGAGTCAGCAATCGTGATTCAAACACGAGCAGTAAATACTTACGCCGGGCGGCCCATGAATAAGAGCTATCTCCCTAGAAGCCAACGCAAACTTAATAGCCTCTTTTTGACTCTCATTTAAACTCCCATCAACCCACGCCAACTCTCCCACCCCCTCTAAATCCACCGGACTCGGACTCGTAAGCCCAAACAAGACTCTCACGAAGCTGGAATACTCATCCTCTTTCATCTTGCCCAGCCTATTTATCGTCTGATTCATCCTATTCCTCCATCAGCTTTGATCCTCCATTCCATTATAAAAAACGAAAAAAATAAGAGATCACTTACCGTTTATACGTAACATCATTAGCCAACTTAACAACCCAACACCTCTTCCCCCCCACCTCCCCCTCCGAATCCCCCTCCCCATCCAGCGCAACCCAAACACCCCCCCTCTGCACCCTCGTAACCACACCCCTCGCCCCCCTAGCCTCCAACTCCCTAACCTCCCTCTTCTTCGCGCTCCCGGCCGGCTGCTCACTCACAGCCACAATATCCCCCGTGCGGATCGCATGCTCAGGCAAATCACCGTCAGTATTGGAGCTAGTAGCCGGGTCCGGACATAGTTCTACTACGGTTTTGCCGCCCAGACCGGTGCGTTGGGAGGAGAGGGTTAGGTTTGTGATGGCGAAGCCGGCGCGTTGGAGGGCGGAGGGGGAGGTGTTGTTGAGGAGGGTGCTTGTGGAGAGGAGCTCGGATTGGAGCTCGGCTTCTAGGAGGGAGAGTTGGGTTGTGCAGAAGTCTGGGATGGAGATTTGTTTTTTTTCTTTGGGAGACATTTTTTGGGGTAGGTAGTTGGTGGTGGTGGTTTGGTCATGTGGAGGGTTTGGACGTTGATGTGGAGAAGGTTTGAATGATTAGGTGCGAGTAGGCTGTCATACAAAATTTAAGTTCCGTAGTGAATCTTGATATGTAAAGTTTGGTCTGATTAGACTTTAAATTTAATATCTTATCTAATCTAAAAGTAACTATGTAAATGTTCCAGCCTCTGAGTAAGTAAGCCCTAGGTATTTTCTCCCATTCCTGCTCCTATAAACGCCCATATATGTCTTGGTTGAAATAACATTACACACAAATATTCACATGCCCAATGATTATTTCTCATAAGCTTTGGGCTCCACCACTACGACGACCACAAGGGACGTAATCATCAGCGCAAATGTAACCAGCGCAACCAATGCAATGCTCCCCCGACTCGCCGGAAACTTCCCCCGTATGATCCAGTGCTGCGACTCGAAGTACCTGTGAAACCCAACGCCTAACATCACAATGCTTATACCGAGGAACGTCGCACCGAGAGGCTTGCCCATTTGGCGGAGGTGTTTGTAAGGATCGCCTGCTGTACCGCTTGAAGATGTTGTGTTGAGACGGAATCTATATTTCATCAAGTTAGCAAAGATACTTCAAAGCACGCATACTCAATGAAAGGAAGAATACATACAACTGCGTAATAGCAATCCCAATAGAAGCAAAAGCAAGGCTCGTCCTCAGCCACGCCAAAAAGGTCCTCTCTACACGCACAGCATTAGCACAACCGCACCACAAGACGCTCCTCTCCCCCAAAGATCAAGCAACCCACCAAGCGCCAAATGATCCCTCGCCACACTCCCCTTATTCTCCAACTCAATACTCCCATACTTCGAAAGCAACCTCGCCCACCAACTCTCATGCTCCACCCCCGCATTCTCATCATCCTCTTCCCCATCCGCAGTCCCAGCCTGATACGTGCGTCCCGACCTACGAATACTAGTCGTGCTCGCATGCGCACGTAGACATTTCGCGGGCCCCTGCTGCTGCTGCGTCTGCGTAGATTGATAATTCATGCCCTGATTATAGCTCGAGCGTCTCACAATATGTGTCTCCTCATCAGCACTACTCTCCGTCTCTGCCGTCGCCGTCGTAGCAACGCTTCCCCTCAATATATTTGCCCGCGAGCTCGGCGGCGACGTCCCTGAATCGCTCTCGCTATCCATAGCTAATTTCCTCGCCCTAGCTCCGCTCAGGATATCGTCTATGCGTCCCTTGGGCTGCTGAATCTTCTTGGGTTCTGGTGAGTCTCGTAGTTTGGCGGGGTTAGGATGGGAGGGCTCAGGGTCGGTCACGGTGTTCCCGAGGGCGGTAGCCATTGCTATGTTTATATAGCCTGGGATCTGGAGACGGGATAGATTGTGGCTTTGGGTGTGGCTTGTTGCGTGTTCTCGAGGGCCAGTCTCATTTGTGATCGTTGTGGTCCCTTGCAATTGAGCAATTTGATCGTCACAAGACGCCATACGCGGGCGGAGACGCGAAGTGTGGGGTAGCTACGGGAACCCTGGGGCGCCCCAAACTTTCACTTCAGTGGGACAGATTTATCTACCGCTTCCGCTCATGAGGTACGGGTAGTGCCGTATAGCTGGGAGCTGAATAGGATTAACATATCAATGTTGGTGTTGCAAATCGTTTGAACGGAAATCAATTTATTTCATCACCATTCGCCTCACCAGATAATCTGGTAATCCATTCTCAAATATGTACACGAATCGAAGAGTAAATTCAAATCGCTATGCCCGTGAAGCAAATGTCACAAAGGGGACAAGAAGGTGAAATAGGTCTTGTGTACACGAAGTCAGACGGGACATATTTTGTGCTTGCAGTGAGAAAGAAAAGGTATCGGGTGCAACAGATCAAATGTCTTTCCTTTTCCAGTCCTCTAGGCTGCGACTACCAATATTGATACAGACCATAAGAATCTACACCCTGCAGGCCAGCCACAAGCAAATCCATATTCGTGTATAGACATCGTCGCTCAGATGCGCCGTTCCGAAGCGAGACAGAAATATGTATGCAAAGTGCGCCAGCGGCATCGAAAGGCCGTAGAAATGGGGCTCTGTTGGAAGACTGCCGAACAGCCTCCGATAACATAGGGGCGTGTAGATAAACGCAGAGCCCAAATAACCAAAGTGGTTTGTCCATCGAAGGAGTCCGGCACCTCCATTTAGACAACATCCATCCGCTTAGAACACCCTGCGCCTCCTCACAAACATAAAGAAGGCTCCCCCTCCATCACTATCCACAACCACCAGAGCCATGTGCATGAAGACACACTTGGCCAACCCCCGCAATAGTAACATACATTAACGACGCTGAATACAAAGGAAAAAAGGGTCCAAAGCTGTCGAGGAACCAGAAGGCGAAGAGATCCGTCGCGCTTCAGGTCAAAATATTAATGACAATCAATTGGTTGTTGGCGAGATCAGTGGAACCGACAAGCAAGAGAGCCTTTGGAATGGGATGTAGGAATGAAGAAATAGTCGTGATCGTTCGGTGCGCGAGTAAAGGGTATGCACCAAAAGACGCCCGAGGAAATTAATCAAGCATTAACGTCTACGAAAATTCGATCGTGACTCCCGTTCCAGAGACCTGAGGCTTGTTAGCGATGTGTGAGGGATAGATACGATCTGACTTACAGTGCAGCCTGTCGGCGACACAGAACCATCCTTGATGTACTGCCCATTCTTGTACTCGCATTGGCCGGAACCTCCAGTGATGGCAACATTGTAATCAAGCTTACCATCCATGTTGGATGGGTGATTTGGGAACAAGGAGATGTAGGTGATGCCATCGGCACCCTTGCCAACACCAAGGTTAGTAGGAGAGTAGTTGCCCAAGTTGCTGCCAGGAGTGTTCCACCAGCAAGCATCCTTTGGCGCATATCCTGAGGGGTTGAGATAGTATTGAGCTGAGGTTCCCTTGCCCTGCCAGAAGTAGTAAGTCTTGGCATCGGGGCAGGTCAATGGGTATTCCTGACCACCTTCGACTGCCAAAGGAACGGTCTCAGATTCGGTTCCGGGATAGTCGGTACGGCAGATGGAAACCACCTTGCTCAAGCTGCTCTTGACCTTCACACCACCAGTACCTGGGACGCAAAGCTGCTTAATGTCAGGACGCGACAATTCGAGCTTTCCTTGGCTGTTGCAGAAAAGCCCTCCAATAGATTGCCCGGTGGAACCTTGGGCTTCTGGCCATTGAGACTTTTGATAACCGGGAGCGCAGGCATACGAGCAGAATGAGTTCTTGGTGCAACCACCTCCAGCGACAGCGGTAACAATGTTGCTGATAGTACCTGCAAGGAAGTCGCCGCCGAAGCTGGGAACATTCTGGACACCAGTCCATCCACCAAGGTTGGTCCAGTCGACCTCAATAGCACCGAACTTGCTTGGGAAGTCGGAACAGGAGAGGCTGTTGTCATAATCTGGCCAACTGCCTGAGCTTGAACCGGAGCCGCTCGAGTAGCCTGAAGACTTGGTTGGTGCAGCGGAAGATGCGGCCTTTGAGGATGAGACCGGTGCAACATAGGTCGAGCTGGGGGCGCTGGAGCTGCTTGGCTTCTTCTCTACGAATTGAGCTGCAGAGACTGATGGAGTGGGAGCTGCTTTGGACTCTGGTGCCGAAGTAGGCACTGGAGCAGCCGAGGCAACAGATGAGACTTGGCCGCCAACGAGGACGTATTTCCCATCCTTGATCCCCTTCTGGACATCATCCCAGCTGATCGTTTGGCCATTGAGTTGGTAGACGGTCACAACAGGACCGGAAACAACGGTGGTGGCAGCAGCATCGCGCGCTTCGACGGGGGAGCCTCGTTTGCCAGCGTGGCGATGGGCGTGCTTGTGCGGTTGAGCAACCGCGAGGGTAGCTGCGCTCAGGAGCGCAATTCGGGAGAACTTCATTGTGAAGAAGTGGATTCGTGCTGTAGGAATAAACTAAAGACTAGATTACGTCTCTCAGAGACTCTTGGGCGATGGATATCGCGAAGAATTATTCGGACGAGTGAGATCGTGGTCGTGGAGTATCGTCACGGTCGGGAACTGAAAAGGAGGTTGGTTAGCATTCCGATCGACGGTATCCTTTTTCGCGAGAAAAACAATTCAATCAAGCCCAAACAACGGCAAGTGATGCCGATCTGCGAACACTCTCGAATTGAATATTTCTTCTCCCCTAGCAGGCTGAATAGAAATGGGTGCGTACGTACGTTGGCAGGCGACCGGACGCTGTCTTTCTCTTACTGGCACGCTTTTTGGCTTGGGATGAACGAAGGTGAGGTGGATGCAGGTGTGTGATAGGAGGTGTTTGTGTGTAGGCTTGTAGGTGGGCAGAAGAAGTCGATAAACGTCGCTGTTCCAAATGAATGTGGTAGAGAGTCAAGACTCTCAGAGTTGGGAGGGAATGCTGGAAGGAAGGGAGAGATCGTGGGTTGAGATCTGTGATCAGATGGCGGAGGTGAAGAGGGCAAAAGAGAGGGAAACGAGCAGGAGAGGGCCGAGAGGGCCAAGTGGGCCCAGGAAAAGGGAGGTAATTTGATTGCCGGGAAGCAGGCGCGAGTGGAGTCGACTAGTCCGATTGAGGCTAAATGCTGGCCGAAGCGAAAGAAGCAGGAACGGAGGTGCAGCTGTGGACCTGTGGACGCTGCGGAAGTGGGTCCCCGGAGAGAGGCTGGCGGTTCTTGGTGGTCGCCTCTTTCTCTTTCAACCCTTGGGAAGTTGGTTCTCACTCGTTTTCCCTTGGCACGCCGCTAGGATTCTGCACGGCTTGGCTAATTGTGAGTCTCTGACTGGGCGGCCAAGTGGATTTCCCCTTGAATTCTCCTCTCCTTTCGCGGGATCTGGTGGATTTTGGATTTACGAATAGAACGGATAGATCCCGCGAAGACAGGCCAAAAGCTTGGGGTTTCTCTCCCTCTCCCGAATTACTTTATTATTGGAGTGGAGTGGGCAGGGCACTGGGCAGGGCACTGGGCACACGCGCTTTTGCGTCTTTTGCTTCCTTCGACGAGCCCTTGGCCTGAGAGAATTTTCTCCAGGTGGTCCGCTGTGGTGACGACCGTTGGATGCGCCGCCTGAGCCTGCACACTGCACACTGCACACTGCAGCCAGTGACCTGCTGTACCTCGCGCCTGGGGAAAGGGGCTGAATCCGGGATAAATATAAACCAACAGGAGTGTTGTTCTCTCGTTGTTCTCTACAGGCCCTGTTTTTGGCTCCTCAATGCCCCGAAATAGTCAGATGCAGTGTAGATTACTACTGTGAAGATTCTGTGGGTTTGCTCGCTGTAGCTGACTGTCATGCACTGCTGCCGATCGAAACTTCTCCGCAATCTTCGAAATAGCTTCTTTCGTCTGAAATAATCACGGCCTTCCTGATTCGACGGGTGTGTCTGCCGTTCGTCACAACAACTGCCAGCTGCCAGCATGAACAAATCTCGTTGTGTCCGGGGCGCTGACTGGAAACGCTCTCGTCTGCCCAGCGCCCTCGTCCGCACAAGGTGACTGCGCAGCCCAATTTCGGATCAGCGCCAATCTCGCACGTCAATATGACCAAGGAACGCCTAGGAAGCGACGACGACGCCAGCTCCTCCAGCAGAGAGCGCTGAGGGAAATTTGGCAATCAGAGATCAACCGATCTTCTCGGGACTTGTAATATTATTACGATAGCGTGTGGGTTATCGATAGATGTGATGATGAATTCCTTTAATTGTCGTGGGGACAGGTCACCGTGCAGACTTTGTAGAGTCAAAGCGAACGCTGCTATCGAAATGATGCTGGGTGACAGATGCACAGATGGATATTCTCCAAGCCCTATTGTCGTCAGCCCTTGTGGGTCGATCTTGTTGGTGTTCTGTAGCCCAGAGGTTTCTCTTGCCCTCGTGTCCTGAAGGAAATGTCTGAACAGATGTGATTTAATTCTCTACGAGTGAGGAGCTCTACAGGGATCGAGAAGCAGGAGACGTAAGGTATCACTATCACCAAATTCTTCCATTCTAAGGGATAACTGGAACCATCGAAGCATTCGTCACGAGTAATTGCACCGAGTAATGAAGCCAACGAACAGTTCTCCATCCCTTTTCATAGCCAGCGCTGCTCTTTCTTTAATTAGTCTCAAGGTCGGGCGTGGCATTCTAGGCGCCAAATCAATACCAAGAAGAAATGCGCACCCAAATTCCTTCGATTCTATTTTGCACACGTTGAACGTTGAACACGATGAAGCCACGATCCTTCCAACGGCTGGCCTTGCATCGGGTTCAATAATAATCGGAATTATTTCAACGCTCTGGCTTTAAGCCTGCCTAGGTATCAGGGCCCGACTTAGTAACTGCTGTATGGGAGATTCCTTAACTGTTGACATACTTCGAAGTACGTGCAGTAAGTTTAGATCTACGATCTGGCAGTGGCAGTGGCATAGCGCTTATGCTGTTGAGGGCCATCACCAGCACACTGTACAGAAGACCCACTCGCGAATCCATCGCGGGCTTAGCCGTTGGACAACCAAAAAAAGGACAATTTCCCCTGAGCTAAATCCAGGCACGGGTCTGTGATTCGTCGAACCGGAAATGCACAACCGCCGCTTGCATCAAGTTATGCACAGCATTGATGAAGGGCTTTTGCGGCACCACCGTAGAGTAATGAAATCATTGGACTCTTCTGCGTGACCGCGTTTTCGTGTTCTACGGTCGTGTTCTACGGTCGTGTTTGACGACGATGTAGTGCTGGCAGTTAGAATGTCCAACAACATGTCACTTACAACAGTCGGCGTCATAGCATCAGGAAGGCGTTTGTCTCTAAAAACTGCAATCCAGCACTGCAGTAATTGATCGTCACGTGCGAATGTCACTACATGGTCCAAATTGTGATCTTCGCATCTCCTCCTCTCTCCCTTTGTCCATTTGGCTCGAACCCAACACTATTAATCGGCCTTCTCATATCGTCAACCGTGTCCCTGGGTCTTGCTTCCGAGTTCCGAACACACTGCGTGACGCAATCCTTGGTGAAGCTATTATAACCTCCGCATCACACTAATATCAGACAAAGGTACACCCACTGTTCACACCGTCTCATGCTACTCCTAGTGAGTGACATTTCGACTCGTACAATTTGGGAACCCCTCACGAAGGAATGGCCGCCCATGACCCCAATGATCCATTCCTTCATCCAATCTTCCTGAGGCTCAGCAGTCATCCGGCAATCTTGTGCCTCTATTCCTCAGAGCGCTCGCACACATCCAACGAGAATCCAAATGTTTGGTTACACAGACGTCCCAGCCAACCTCTGGGAAATCCTCTATGCATCCTTCCAACTCGCAGCCTGATATACGGCAAAATGCAGCTTTAGATACGGTATACTTCTGCACGGGACTTCTAGAACACAGCATGTCATCCACGTTTCGGGACAACCAACGAAAAAAACATGGACTGCCGGAACCCGGTCATGCAGGTAGCCGGCTCTGGCGCTCCCAGCTGATGCCATCAACAAGATACATCGACTCGAGTCTAGGACAAATGTCCCAAGGTTTGAGACTGCGAGAGGTCACCATAGATGAAGAATGTACCACCTCAAGTGAGTGATTCAAAGAAGCACTAAATGAATGGCAAGACAACTCTCATATAGGCTCACGTAATGAATGAGCAGGCTCTGATATGAGAGCATATACTCTACTCCGGGATTTTCAAAATCTTTTCAGTTATCCATTTGATCTAGGACTTTGTTCTTTTTGATTGCATCTACTTTGGTATTCAATTTACTATCTTTCCTACATAAACCACCTGAGTCAAACAAGACAAAAGAGAAAGTATCAGTCAACCTCAATAACAAACTTCCCAAGCCCACCCTTTCCATCATAAATCTGCTGACACCCTTTCCTAACCTCTTCAATATCCCCCAACTTAGCCGTCCTCCCAACAACAGGCCTCAACTTCCCATCTTCCACCCACTTCGCCATTCTCTCCAACACATCCGCATTCCCCTTTCCCACCAGATAGCTATACCTCACCCCCTTCCTCCCAATCCAAGTCTTATAAAACCAATCAACCAAATTCAACATCCACACCAACCAAGTCACAATCTCCGGGCGATCAGCCTTCATATCCTTCCCACTGGGCAGGCCCCCAATACTGACAATCACACCACCCTTCCTCATCACGCCCAAAGCACTAACAGCACATCCCACAGTATCAAACATAAAATCCACCTCTCCCCTCCCCACACCCCCCACCACATCCCCCTTCGTATAATCCACCATCCCATCCACAACCTCCTCCCCCACCAATTTCCCAATCTGCCCAATCTTCCCCGGACTCAACGTCGTAACCACTTTCCCAGCCCCAAACACCCTCTTCGCAACCTGCACGCCCAAACTACCCGTCCCACTCAGACCCGCCGGCACAAAAACCGTCTTCCCCTTCAAACTCTCACCCATTTCCCTCTCCGCTCTCTCAAACGCCTGTACTACAGCATTGCCAGCACAGGGAAGGCTAGCCGCCTCTGTGAAACTCAGTGATTTAGGTTTCAGAGCAGTAGTAGAAGATGTAGAGAGACAGTATTCTGCTATACTGCCACGACAGCGTTCAGGGACAATGGCGAATACTTCGTCGCCTATCTTGAGGTTTTTGACCGCGGGGCCGAGGGCGAGGATTGTGCCTGAGAGGTCGTAGCCTATTTTCCTCGGGAAAGGAGAACTGGTCATGTATTTTCCCATTCTATTTTTCAAACGTTAGTTCCAAGGTAGAAGAGAAAGGGGAAGTGTCTGGGAGGGACGAACGTATCGGCCATTTTCACATCAATTGGATTTACGCCGGCGGCTTTGACTTTAATGAGTATTTCATCGTCGGCTTGGATTTTGGGGACGGGGAGAGTGAGGAGTTGGTAGTCTTTTGGGGTGCAGTGTTTTGTGATGCCGAGGGCGCGCATGCTGGTTGGGAGTTGGGAGGACATTTTGGTGGTTATTCTTTGCATTGATAGTTGAAAGATATGTTATGAGAGTGATGATTTAAAGATGGAATAGGTGTTATGATTTAGGAAGTTAAGAGAGGGACGTGGTGGGTTGATATACTAGAACGGGCTGACAATCTACCCGGTGCCGCCTTTTCGGAGACTTTGAAAGTGGCCGTGAATATTAAGCCGATTTAGGATTTGTTCCTTATATTTGACATTCCGTAAGGAATTAGTCTATGAAGCGGCGAGTTAAAGGAGACTTTTTAAGAAAATGGGATAATTTTAAGATGCAGAGGAATCGTATGTTACCCTTGTCATGATATCTGACCATGAGTCTCCTCGCTGACCAATCGGGCTCTTGGCTGCTTGTCGAGGGTGGGGTGATATAAATTGATGGCTTTTGAACACCACGCCCGTAATTGCGAAAATATACGCAAATGGTGAGATGGTCATTTGTTGCGTGTAAAGAGAACGAGGAGGCAGAGAGTAACGCAATCAATCACATGACTCGCCCCCTTTTCCGAAAACCAACTCATCTCCATCGATTTGAGTTCAAACCCATCGGAGAGCGATTTGTATTTACAGATTAATCTTACCGAATCCAAAATAGCCCACAATAGTCGAATTAGTCCGTATGTTCAGCCTTCTTCCCAAACCCCATCATCACCCTAATCTCCTCCCAAAACCCAACATGTTTCTCTGCAACATTAGCCTCATACCGATCAATCGTCGGCCGCTCCCACACCAAATCCGCTTCCTCAGGCCTAATCACCTTCGTCCTCTTCACTATCTTCCATCCTCCATAGAGCAGCGGGCAAGCAAAGACCATAGTATAGTATGAGAAAAACGTTCCGATGTCCCACCCTGAATGCTCGAGTTAGAGATGATTTGTTTGAGAGAAGAGGGGGCACTTGCAGCCGGGAAGAAGACTGGTGTAGCCGTAAACGGATACGGTGAAGATCATGGTGCAGAGACCAAACCAGGCGCAGTAGGGTTGCGCCCAGCCGATGTAGGGGAGGTCTTTGCGGTCGAAGCCTTGGGCTTTTAGGGCGCGGTAGAAGAAAATGTAAATCAAACACATAGATATGTAGTCTATGATTTGGGATGCTTCTGTTAGGTTTGCAAGCCTGTAACCGGGTTAGTTAAAGGAAGTGTCAGGAGGTGGAGGAGGGCTTACCACGTAATGACCTGAGCACTACTAGATCCAATTGCGAGGAAGGAAAGAAAGGGAAAAATCATCGTGACGCAGAAACACCAGATTGGTACTCCACTATTGGTGCACTTTCTGAGGAATCTTGGCGCGTGGCCGTCGAGGGACAACGAGTAGAGGGTTCTCGAGGCGCAATAACTGTGACAATTAGTGGATATCAAAGGATACGGGACGTTCTAGGGTTTACACGTATGAATTACCAGCTGAAAAGATACTGGTAACTAGAAGCGCGTTGGTAAGATGCGGCAGAACGCCAATGCCCAGGTTTTGCATTGCAATCACATATGGAGACGCAGCAGCGGTTCCAGTCGCCGAGCCGTTGTCCGAAAGGATAGCTATAAGTTTAGGGTCATTGTATGGGATGACAATACCGCAAGCTAAGGCCCCACCGATAAAGAAGAGTCCAAAGCGAAGGTAAATGGTCTTGAATGCCCTCTTGAGGTTCTTGCGAGGATGAGATGCCTCCCCCGACATCATTGCAATGTATTCTGGCCCCACAATCGTGAAGCTTTAAGATTTATTAGCGTTTTCGAAGCCCATTAGACTCGGAAGGAACATACGCAGCTTTCCACAAGGCAGCCAAAAATCCTTCAAATTTCCCCAGTGGACCAGTAGTCACGTATTCTGCAAATGCCCCCTGAAGTGCCACTTAGTATGGATAAGTCTGATCTTTGAAGGGCAATCCTACTGGTTCTCTCCAGTACCGGAATCCGTACGCATCATGCTTCGGATTTCCCCCAACCATGGTAACGAAGGTGAAGCAGAATAGCATGAGAATCAGGAGAAGTTTGCCAGAAGACAACCAGAACTCAGATTCTCCATACCATTTCACCGCGAAGAGGTTGATTATTCTGTTCAAGCAAGACATTACGACCAGTACCACAGAAGGGACTTCACACTTACCCGTAAAGTACAATACAACCCGCACAGACAGCAGCAAGGGGAATATCATCTCTCCAGAAGGTCAAGACCAAGTTCAAAGCGCTGATCTCCCAGGGAATAAGAACGGCCTCTGTTACTGTGTTAGGTCAAATTTAAGGACTGGACTTTAAAACCCACCATATAGGAAGAAATTCCAGCCCAGCATAAAGCCGAAAGATTCGTCAACCCACTTACTTCCCATTCGTATAAAAGAGCCACTGGAAGTTTTTGCTTAGCATGTTTTTGCTCAAGAAAGATATACCAAGACAAATTTCGAAATCCATGGCCTTTTTTAAATTGACCAGGAAGCCTGGCAATAGACTTGGGCCCTGAATCTTGCAAACAAGAAACTTACATACCTAACAGGCATAAACACCGCCATCTCCGCCATACAATTATTAACCGCAGCCAAAAAGAAGCAATAAAGAATAAACGCAATAAACAGACTCCCCGGCCCACCCTGCACAAGACCAGATCCAATACTAACAAAAAGCGCCGTGCCAATCGAGCCCCCGATGGTTATCATCTGAATCTGTCTTCCAGAAAGACGCCGCTTAAGATCATCGACATTCTCAGTAATGAGACCGATGTCGTCTTCCGCAACATCATAGGTGGGTACTTTCTCATTATCAGAGGAATTATCCACCGCGGGATGGCTATTCTTGATATCCATATTCAATTCAAAGACGGTTTTGCGAGCAGCAAATGAGAAGGTAGATATGTTGAGGACATGAAGATACAAAGAAGCTATATACCTACAGCACAATACAAAAAATACAAGGCCTATGAGATTCAAACCTTGCTTATCTCCACTTGCGGCGGCTTCCCCGAGAGCTCTGGCTGCACGTCTGCAGTAGCGCCATTCACCCCCGTTGGTCCCTCAATCCCTGTTACGAAGTAACCATCCACAGGGCTAGGAAAAGAATAATGCCTGTTTGAACGGTTGCTGTCCGTTGATAAGAAGATGGGATGAGCGATAAACATTTTCCAGGGTCGTTTTCTTGGCTTTACGTTTTATTGCATGTGGTGGAAACAGCTAAAGTCTTTGGTGTTGCAGTCTTTTCTCGTGGCGGAGTACTGTAGGAAGGACGCTGAGTTGGGGCTTCTTTAATCAGCCTGAGGTCTAGATCTTGGCTTGCTGCAATGTTCGATATTGAATTCGTTTGAAGTGCAAGATTATGGACCAGGGAAAATGCTCAATCGCTTCATTGATTCAAAGAGAGCTATGGCGCCATTTTAGTGGCTTGGGGGGCTTGAGACGGTGGGGGGGGGAAAGCTTCTTTGAATTGGTGTGAATATCCCACAACAGCTGGGAGCTTCTACTCGTACTGTCGCTACTTCAGCTCAGTACATCCTAATCCAAGGAGGATTATAATTCCCACCGCCTCGATCCAGAATGCCAGTGGAACCCATGTCCTTAGCGTTGGGATATGTGCCCCGCCCCCACTGCATGCTGGCTGCTAGTCGCTAGCTGTAAAGAGCCCGACACTCTAGCCCTGGTAAGTGTCGTACCGTAACTTCCGTCTCTTCAACCAAGTACCACTTCTTTATTGCTACCCCCCCTCCATTCACTCTCCAGCAACATCGCACCGCCTTGAGGCCCGCTTGCATCCAAGCTGACGGTCGTCTTCCAAGCGTCATTGATCACCCTAATAGTTTCCCCAGCATTCTTGTGGTCCGTTTCACTCGTGATGGATGACTTTGCCAGAGGACTGGGTTCACCATGGCCCGAAGCTGTTGGTCTTGAAACCTTTGCTGGCTTGATATCCACGTTTGGGAACGGCAGGAATCCCTCACGCAGGGGAATAAGCACAATTGGGAAAGAGATCTTGTCTTTACCGTCTCCAGCTTGAGCTCGATTCGGGACTTTGAAATGGCCTTTACGTCTTCCTCCGATCAACCACGTATCTGATGCCCCAGTGACTTCATAGACAAATTCAAGATCTTCTGACTGAGATGAGGCGCCGTTGCCTTGATGAGTTGAAGCATCCCACAGTCTTGTCCACTTGATATTCAGTGACGTGGGAATGGGTTGATTCGAAGCTGCTATCGCAGTAGCGGCAGGCAAAAGCGAGCTCTTCAACATTTTGAGATCAGCCGTGTGTACCACTGTGACTGAAGGTATTTCCACGGGAATGATGATAGATCGGCTGGTGGAGATAGTATCTTCGTTTATGGAAAGTGGTATCAACGGGATGGTAGGCGTTCGTTGTTGCCAGGTTTGAAGCCCCTCCGCAAGCAGCGTAGCTACTTCTTGGCCATTATCTGCTGTACGTCCCAGGCCGGAAAAATGATCCCGCCACCTAACGCTTGTGAGAGTAGAAGTTGGGACTTCATTCAGAACGGCCACTCGTTCAAAGTCGTAAGAGGATGAACGCGTTCGAAGCTCCTGGATAACAGTAGGTATAACGAGTCTAGTATATGGATACATAGGCGTATCCCAGAGAGCTTGCTGAAGATTCTGAGTAAGAGCATTTTCGATCTCTTCCTCGAGACAGATGTAATGCAACACCAGCGATAAAGCAGCCTTTGATTTGCAGGAAGCTGATGACTGTTGTGTTGACGCTGCCCTCGTAATCTTATAGAGCATGGTGGCCGGTTGGCGTGGAAATATAGCCAAAGGCTCAGAAATCGAAACTCCGCACTGAGCCTGGAAAATATCTGAGCCGTCTAACTGGGAGCTGAGTAGTCGTAGTGGGCTCGAGCTAGCAGATGAGATTGTAAATTTGGAGAAGAGCGCTTTGTGCTTGAAAACGTCTTGCACATTGACACCCAGAGGGAGCAAAATCGACATTGTTGGCATCGTCGCGAAGAGAAACGTCCCCTTTTCAGTGGTATAAGATATTTCTAGCCTCAGTGATATCTCACTGGACTCGTGTTCAAGAGTGTACGGCACGCTGAGCTTCACCGTTGCAGCAGCACTCATAGCTCCAAATCGAATGACACCCACTTCTACCTTCTTAGAAAGCTCAAGAGTTCCACTAATGACTTTAGCTTCACTTGTTTGAAGTCTCAGTCCAGCAGTCGCTGCACGGATGTGAAGTTCTCCACTCGTCACATCGTTCCAGCCGGACGACAGCTCAAGCTCGAGAGAGCGATTGCGGTCGAGGTGCAAGTATCTTGATGCAAAAAGCTTGACATCAAATGCTTCCGCGCGATGGTAAAGAAGGAGTTTTGGGCTTATGAAAATTAGATCGTTCTGCCCAGCGAGAGAAATCGTAGTGCCATGCTCATAGTAAAGAGCAATGTTGTTGGTGTGGAGGCTGACATGACTGACGGTATAGGTGCCTGGTACAATCACCTGAGGATATATTAGCCCTGTCGGCACAGTCCAATGATTAGAGACTTACACTGCTTTCGACTAGCAATATTCCACTGCCATTCTTGAATACAGATGGACCTGTGCTTTCGAGCCAAATCTCTCGTCTGGAGTCTCCGTTGAGGGCTGTGATTCTAACCTTTGCCTTCTCGATTGTCAATTCTTCCGGAAGCAGATATCGGAGCCGAATTTGCAATGCAAAGCTGTCTTTTTCTGGATGGTATCGAGGAGTGCCATCCACCTCCACACGACCAAAGAAGTCTTGTAAAGGGACTTTAACCTCATTTTGTAAAGTCTTCGTTATTTCCAGCAAGTCACGAAGATAAGTAGAAGTAGGGAGTGGCTCTCCCTTGCTTAAGCTCGAAGGACTGCCTAGCCGTAGAGCTGCTTTTCTAATCTGTCTCTCATTCTCCGCCGCCGCGATTTTCGAAAGAAGCTTCAGCACAACATGGATGTATTCATCATTGCGTTGGAGCTTCTCTAGACTTTTCGCATACATCACGAGAATAGGCAATTCTATCTGTGCCCACCCACCCTCGCTATAGGTCCGCGTGATGCGATAGAAGTATGAGGCCGCAGCTGGATAGTCCTCAAGATGATACTTGAGAATAGCTAGATCCGCCATGTTCGCTAGGACTGATTGTGTATGGCTCGCTACGGTGTAGTGCCGAAGTGCCTTATCTGTCATTGTCTCGTAGAGTCGATAGAAATCATCTTTGTTATCGACAGCAGTTCGCAGCAATTTGCTATCGATTCCATGCAATGAAGGCGTAGGGTTCGAAGACGTGATAGATGGTGATTTTTCGTTTTTGGAAGCTTCCTCATCTAGATCTACGTCTTGCATCTCACCGGCATCATTATTGTAGTGATGCGCGACCTCTGCCCAGCCAACGCTCCATCCACGCTCTTTTCCCACCGCTTCAAGCACATTTCTCGAGAGAAGATATAGCTCAGCTCTATGTGCTGCGAGTTCCTCGAGTCCAGCTTTGAGAAACTTGGAGGACACAGCGCCTTGTTCTGGAACACTTGATCTTCGATTGCTGGTGAAAGCTGCTGCCCCAGTCGGCTCCCGAGAGGGTGAACGAACAGCAAGAGAGGTGCTCCGAGCAGGATGCATCATTGTTTTGGGCTCAGGAATATGAGCCTTTTGCTCTTGTCCATCTAGACCTATTTTGGCGCTGGGAGGCGCTAACGTCGAGGGAGGAATGGGTAAAGACTTTGTCCCTGTTTGGGCTAGGATTTGTTGTGCCACAGCAAACGTAAACGAAGAAGTGATGTTGTCTACTACTTGCGACATTATTGGGTCTGCCTCCGAGACAGCCTCTGACTTCTCATCTGAATCGACAGCTTTCTTAGCTCTCGATTGAGATGCCCAAATATCTTCTCGTATAATACGTGCAATGGAGGCAACAAAGTCCATGGATCTCTTGCACACATGAGCAAGCGTAGCCAGATCCTCCACGTCCTCGGATGGTTGTTGAGGAGGCAAGCGAGCGGCCACGCCCTGTAGACTCGATTCTCGCTGTTCTTTGAGTTTTGCAAGTAGCTCCTCTTTGGATGACCATGCATTTGCTAGGCGGAGTAATAGTGATAACTGCCGAGCAAATATGTAGCAACGGAAATCGAATATCGAGATGTCGTTTGACAGAATAAGTTCTCGATAACGCTTTTTGGCGGCATTCAACGGTATTTCATCAACCTCACGGTCGGTGGAATCGGAACTCGATTGTAGGTCGATAGGGTCTTCCGTATCGACACTGATTGAATCGTCACCCATATCCTTGAGTATACTGGCCTTTGCCCGTTCGGCCAATTGCTTTAGATCCTCTGTGTAAGGCAAGAAAGAGCCCCCGTGTTGGGGACTTGAACCTGAGGTTGTTTGCTCTCTAATGATGGCATCAAGTCCAATTGCTAGTTCATCATAGCCCACCAAAGCATCTTCAACAAGACCAACACTTTCAAAGCCTCTCGCCAGGCCTTCCTTCAGAACGAAAAAGGTACAGAAGTTCCAGCCGGGTAATGTTCTTTGAGCATCCTTCTCACGAATATCTTCCTCATACTGGCTAACACGCATATCGAAGGAAGCCAAAATCAACGACTTGAATTTAGAAATGAGATCTAGCCAAGCATTCTCATTTTCCTGTGGCGACTCGGTATACGAGCCGGGGATGGCTGGTACAACCCGGGGAAGCATCTCATATGGCACATCGTTTATACCAATACGGATTTGGGCAACCCTATCCACTGCAGACTTGGACGAGCCATTGAAATCCGCACGTAACTTCTCTAGAATAGTTGAAGATCCCCCGCCCCTCCAACGTGCTGTAGCTTTCTCGGTCGTGGAACCGGAGCTCCCCTCTGAACCTTTCCCGCTGCTTTTTGGCTGTGTTGCTGCAGCCGTATTTGGGACCACCACATGTACTATAAGCCATTCAAAAGCATCATGGTTCTCCTGTGTATTCTGCTTCGCAGTGCTTTGCGCCGGGGGTGTGTGCTCTTTAATCCATTCGCGCACCTGCCGCCGAGCTTGCGCTTTGTATGTGTCATTATCGTCGCATCGTAGGAAGAAGACTTTCAAGTATGGAGTCTGCCGTAGGCCAGGTATTTGGTGCCTCCGTTCCTTCACAGGTGGCTTCGGCACCGGGTCTGAACGAGACTCTGGCCTTTCCACCGCTGCCGCTCCCAATGCTTGTGTTCGAAATCCATCATCGCCGCTTGCTGTTGAATCCTCGCTCTTCACTCTTGAAAGATTGGACGAGCTGCCTGAAGGGGTTTCGGATGAGGGAGGGAGCCCCGATTCTTGGGCAGATGGGACAAGGTCGACATGGAGGGAGGATATCGAGCGTAGAGGGCCGGCGTGAGACTCCCAATGGAGATTTCGTAAGGGCAGTCGAGGTAAAAGACCGGGTGAAAGAAGCTGATAAACTCCATACGGGTCAAAATACTCAACTGAATGATGTGATTAGCTGGGGAGGTATTGACTTTAGACTGTTTTGCGTACCGGTGACCTTGCTGCTTGAGGATGGCTGCTCCATGGCTTATATGAGCTTCCTCGCTTTGAGATTAATATTTGGCAATCATTGGAAAGGCTATAAGAGCATCATTGCTTTAGTATTCCTCAATGTAAGTGTTAATGAGGGTAGTGGCCCAAGGCCAGGGTTCAATTACTGCCACTTTAGAGTTGCCTGAACCGGCCAGGGCGGTGAAGGAATGTTCCGACTCCGTATTTTCAGGGATCTATTCACTAGATTTAGCGTCAGGCGCCTGAAACATAGCGATAGCGATCAGCATCCTGAAGTTAAAACGTCAACCTGTCTCTCACAACTGGCCTTCTCTGCTTTCCTACACAAGAGTCTTGTATATTGAACAAGGGTTTCGTCATTGTAAAATCAAAGTCTGCTGCCTTACCTCTCCTCTATCTCTTCATTTCAAGTCACAAGGTTTGCGGGAGGGCATTTTTGGAAATGGTATCAAAATTCAGATAAACGCTGCTTTCTATCTCTCGATCCTCGACAGTCTATTTCTTTCACAACGCTATCTTGACACGATCATGGCCCAAACGCCCCTTAAAGCTCAATAGCAAATTTCTCTCTCAGGAATTGCCCATAGTACCAAAACACAATCGGAATCGGTGCCAGAACTATACCAATCATTCCGAATATACTCATTCCCCATCCAAATCCATATTTTTCCACTAGCACGGGCGTAAATATCGGTACTATGCCTCCAACAAGACTTCTGAACAGAGCCCCACCTGCAATCGCGCTGGCAGCATACTTCTCAAAGGCGTCGATGTAATAATTTTGTACGCAGTTGAAGATTGCAACCTGGCCAATGCCATAAAAGAATGTGGCGACGACCGAGACAAACCAATGGGCATGGTATTCGACGGCCCAGGCATACCAGAAAAGCCCGATGGGAATCAAGACTGCTCCGATATTTCCAAGCGGAAGACGATACTCAGGCTTTCCTTCTCCGTGTTTCTTTGCGAGTTTGTTATATACGGTATCGATACGGGGGACAAGAAACCAGACCGCAGTGAGGAAACCTAGGCCAGGACCGAGATAGACCAGTCCAACCTGGAGAGTACTGAAACCGTATTCATCACCGTAAACTGCTTGGAATTGGGTGTAGAGACTATAAGTTGTAGCGAAAATGAGTGCTTGATAAGTGGCCATGGCGATGACGATTGGCTGTGTGAACAGAATGCGTAGTGGTCGCTGGACTGAATGACCAAGTCTCGTAACAAGGGAGGCATTATCTTCTCCTTCAAACCAATAACTGCCGCCTTCTGTTCTCTCCAATTCTCTTTTACGATTCGCAAGGAGAACTGGGACGTATGTCTCTTTAAGAAAGAAGAAAGCGCCGGCAACAACTGCCCCACAAATCATCAAGAGAATCCAGAAAAGCCACTGCGAAAACAAAAATTAGTATTCCGATCTTTACCAGCGCAACGCTACCAGGAGTGACAATACATACCCGCCATTCCAGATTTTCCATAATGATTCCGCCAAGTAGTGGTCCAATAGTCGGTCCCAGCAGTGGTCCTAATAGATACCATCCAAAAATTCCAGCACGCTCACTGGCTCCATACATATCACTAATAGTCCCACCGCCATTTGCAATTCCAACGCTGCCGAAGAATCCCGCCAAGGTACGCATAGCGACAAGGAATGGGAGATTCGGGGCGAGAGCGGTGGGTATCTGGAGAAGCGCGAAAATGGAGAAACAGCTCAGATACATGACTTTTCGACCAAAGGTCTCAGAAAGCGGTGCTAGGATCAAAGGTCCAAGGCCAAGCATAATCACAAAGCCTGTTTGGCATCCAATAACGCTACCCTTGGAGGTATGTAGAGACTTTGCTATCTGGTCTATCCCAGGCGCGAAGATGCTGCTTGCTAGCGGACTGAGAACTATCGATGTTGTTAGCGATGAGTATGGCAAGATGGATTGGCAAGAAAAGGGGGGGAGGGTGGCTTCTTGGCTTCGACGGCTGCGTTAAGGGGCTTGGAGTAGACAAGAATGAGAAGTCCAAGAAACAAAAGCTTGCTGCATGGCCACAGACGTCAAGACAGATTTTTCGTCTCTTCTACCTAATGACTTGATCTTTGATAGTCCCATACCAGTTAAGAAAGCAGTGACTTACTAGCCATGCTCGCAATGACGGCGATGTTGGAGAGCTTCTTCCATTGTGACCAATCTCGTGGGTGAGAATTGTCTTCCTTGGAGAGCACTACTTCCTGAAATCACTATCAGAATTTGTAGAGCCGATCTTGATAGACATCTACACACTTGTCTGTCATGCCCATGTGCATCTTCCCGGTCTGCTAAGAGTGGCGATGTTTCGTGTATCGCACCAGGCATGATGTCACGCCTTTCGCGGTAATATTTTGTGGATGAAAATATTGAAATTGGACATCAAAGAACAGATTTTCTTCAAGAAAAGTTCATAGAAAAGTTCAAGTAAATATGTACGGAGCGCTAGCTCGAGACCGTAACGCAAAATCTCCGGGATCCGTCAGCAGGCTAGGGCGGTTGTCAATGACGAGGTACACTAAAAACAACCCTATCGATTTCCGTCCAACGGCACACATTGCGCGATTCGAAAAGCGTCTACTACCTATTTGGACGTGCTTAAGAATCTCGTAGACCACACAAGTCTATGAACGAGAATCATTTGTGTCACATCGTACCGCACTCCAGATACGAAAATTGGGATTTGGATACAAAGTGAATGAAGACGTGAAGTCCTGGTGGTCTCAAAAGAAGCGTGGCCCGATCTGGACAAAAAAGTGGGCCACATGTGAACACGCGGAGCAGCACATGACGCGACAACCGCGTTTTAACATCTCGAGGACTCTGCATCTCAGTCTCTGCGCTTATACTTCCTCATCACTTATTCGGGGGGTTCGATTCATACAGAAGTTATGCTCTGATAATGAGATGTCCCCTCAATATCTCTCTTCATGAAGCTGCGAGACCGCCACCGTTGAGACAAGATGGGGAGCCTGTTGGAGAAGAACTCGGAATCGGTAAAAAAGCGGATCGAGGCTCACACTTTTCAAGATGAGGAAGGCGACGAGTACGAGGGATCCAAGTTTGGAGGCTTCTCAGATTATTTCCGCCGCAAGAAGATTAAGCTTCAGAACCTCGATGCAGAGGTCCGCTCTTCCTCGGCCGGCAAACCACAAATCTTCCGCGGTATTGTGACTCATGTAAATGGATACACTCAGCCATCTCTGAATGACCTTCATCATCTCGTAGTCAGTCATGGCGGCGGATTCATGCAATACCTAGATGGGAAGACAACTGTCACTCACATCATTGCAGCGAACCTTACCCCAAAGAAAGCGATCGAGTTCAAGAGGTACCGAATCGTCAAGCCGGCATGGATTGTGGACAGTGTGAAAGCTGGCAAGCTTTTGCCTTGGGATAATTATCGCGTTCTGGATGAAGGATCGGGCCAGCGTCTATTGGGATTCGACCAAGGTAAACCTATCAGCCAAGTCAACACGCAGCAAAGGGGTTACCGGGATCAAACGAGTACCAGCTGGTATACTAGTCAAGTCAAAACCGTGGCAGACGACATCGACGATGATGAGGGTGCCCACTTTCCAAGCACTCAAGCGGTCGCATTTAATGGGACCGGAATGTATATGGACTCCCCGGACCAGCCGAAGGAAAGTATCGAGACGGATCCGGAGGGGCAGAAAGTGATTCCAGACGACAACCCAAGCTCCTCTGCGGCCTTCGAAGTCACATCATCTCTGGAAGATGCTTTGAATGATGCAGCAGCTGGTGAAAATCAAGCTCTGAAGGAAGTGACAGCGGAGGGGGAATCCGAGGCCCAGCCTCTCGAGATCACCACGCCATCTAAATCGGCCGTCTTCGAGAACCCATCACCCCAGTACGCTGCTTCTCCTGGTTCAGAGAACCACTCAAATTCTGGGAAGCGGCCTCATGACACGGAGAAAGAATCTCCCTCCAAAAAGGCGAAAGTAATGACAGCTGAAGAGCATAATGCTATTCTACTGGCGGATCCGCACATCAGGAAATCATCTACAGCAAATCCCGAATTCATCAAACAATACTACTCCGAGTCTCGCCTCCACCATCTATCTACTTGGAAAGCCGATCTCAAGTCTCGCTTTCAGCAAATGGCAGCTGAGAAGTCTGCTTCCCAGCGACAACCCGTTAAACGGAAACCAGGTGCCCGAAGATACATCATGCATGTCGATTTTGATAGCTTTTTCTGCGCAGTATCTCTCAAGAGTGCCCTGGAGTACGTGGATAAACCAGTTGTTGTGGCTCACGGAAGTGGTACTGGATCTGAAATCGCAAGCTGCAATTATCCTGCTCGCGAATTCGGTGTCAAGAATGGCATGTGGATGAAGAATGCTTTGAAGCTATGCCCGAATATCAAAGTCCTTCCGTATGACTTTCCTGCCTACGAAGAGGCAAGTCAAGGGTTCTACGAAGCCATTCTGGACGTGGGAGGTATCGTCCAAAGTGTCAGTATTGACGAGGCCCTTGTTGACATCACATCTTTGTGCTTGCCTGCGGGCGGTACGGATGGCTTTGGAGTACATGAAGGGAGCATCTGGCGAGAGCAGGAGAAAGCTGATGACATTGCCCAAGGTCTTCGGTCTCGAATCAAAGAAAAGACGGGGTGCGCAGTATCTATAGGAATTGGTGGCAATATTCTCCTTGCCAAGGTCGCACTTCGAAAGGCCAAACCTGCGGGGCAACATCAAATCAAACCTGAAGACGTATTGGACTTCATTGGTGAGCTCACTGTGCAGAACCTACCCGGAGTAGCCTACAGTATTGGGGGGAAACTGGAAGAAATTGGAGTCAAATTCGTCAAGGACGTTCGCCAGTTGAACAAGGATCGCTTAATGGCAGTTTTGGGGCCTAAGACGGGCGAGAAGATCTGGGACTACTCCCGGGGAATCGATAAAACTGAAGTGGGAGAGCAAGTTGTCCGCAAATCAGTATCTGCTGAGGTCAATTGGGGCATCAGATTCATTTCTCAACCAGAGGCAGAGGAATTCGTCCAGAACCTTTGCATCGAGCTGCAACGCCGTCTTGTCGACCACAGGGTCAAGGGCAGACAGCTAACAATGAAGATCATGAAGAGAGCCGCAGACGCACCTCTAGATCCACCGAAACATTTAGGCCATGGCAAGTGCGATACTTACAACAAGAGTATCGTCCTTGGGGTTGCTACAAACAACGCTGAAGTTATTGGACGGGAAGCAGTTTCCATACTCCGCAGTTATGGGTTTTCACCTGGAGAACTTCGTGGTCTTGGTATCCAGATGACGAAGTTGGATCCCGTCAAGTTTTCTGGCAATGCCGTTGTTGATGGAAGTCAAAAACGGATCAATTTTGGAACAACTGCCGCCCCAAAATTGGCAAAGCAAATCACAGAAGATCCTATTGATGACCCTACTACGCCGAAGAAGTCGAAAGCTACGCCATCTCGCTACAACGAAGCAAGTATCACAACACCCAGGGATCCTTTTGACGACTCAGCTATCCATCAGAAACCAAAGCCACGATGGCTAAAGAGTGATGACCCAATCGACGACTTGGAGAGTCCACAAAAAGGAAAATATACACCCGTTCATCCTGCGGCTGCCATTGTGAAGGCCAATGCCACAGACCAAAGTGCAAAGAAGTTACTCAACCTCACTGGCACACAATTCATCATCCCAAGCCAAATAGACCCTCAAGTCCTCGCAGAGCTACCCCAAGACATCCGCTCCAAACTCATAGCCCAACACAAAAGCAAACCCCTATCAAGGGAGCAATCCCCCGCCCTCAGACCGCGTTCCAGGAGTCCAAGCCGCGAAGCATCAAACCCACCGCTCCCCTCACAACTCGACCCCGAAGTCTTCGACGCCCTTCCCCCAGACATGAAAGCCGAAATCCTCGCCACCTACACCAACACCCACACCATCACTGTCCCCCCAGCTCCCCGCGCACAAAGCCTACTCCCCCAATCCCCCCGCAAACCCCGTCCCCTCCCCAAAATCCGCACGCCCACCAAACCCCGCCGCGGACGCCCCCGCAAATTCGACGCCGCAGCCGCCCGCCGCCAAGAAGCAAACTCCAACTTCACACAATCGAATTTCGTGTCCGCGCCAGCACGGGATACCCAAGGCACAGGCACAGATTCGGAATCCGAGTCTCTAGATCCAGATTTCTTGTCTGCGTTGCCGGAAGATATGCGGCTGGAGATACTGGAGGAGCATAAGCGCAAGCGGCTCGCTAAGAAAGGGGGGTTAGGTCTTATGGCGCCAGCGGTGAGTAAGAAGCGGAAACCGGCTGCTGAAGCTGCGGTGTTGGGGCAGAGGAGGATACGGTTACCGCCTAGGGACGTTAAGCCTACGTTTACGACGGGGGAGTTGAGTACGTTGCCGGAACTGAGGGAGACGTTGAGTGCGTGGCATAGCGAGTTTGCGAGCGAGGGCCCACATTTGGAAGATGTGGGCGCTATGGAGCGGTATTTGAGGCGCGTGGTGTTGGAGGAGAGGGATGTGGGGAAGGTTGTTGGGGTTGTGAGGTGGATGGAGTGGCTTACTGATGAGTCTGCTGATAATAGCGGGAAACGTGCTTGGGGAAAGGCGTTGGAAGGTATTAAGGAGAAAGTACAAGACGCCGTTAGAGAACGGGGAATCGGAAGGGTGGAATTATAGTATTGTATCTAATAAGGCGTTAAAGCTGTCTATCAGCTTCTTCTATGATGCTTTCCAAACGCCTTCTGAGGGTATCCAAACCCCGGGCTTGCCCAATGCTGAAAGAAGAACACCAAGCTCCCCCATATATTCAAAACCCCCTAGTTCTGAGGGTGATTACAAAGTTCCCAGATACAACGCCAATCCTATCACATATCTCGTTAAACCCAAAATTCCAAGCTCAAGCCAAGCAGAATAGTACAGCCAGTGCAATTCCCAGCGCCAAAACACTGCTCATAGGAGCCTGTTTAACCTGCACTCCCGCGCCCTTCTTGGACTGTTTCGTTTGGTACACGGTAAGGGCCAACGAGCCGCCGCAGATCTGGGACTGGTTTCCCTTACAAACAAGATCGCAAGATGATTCTGGGAGTTTGTTCGATAACGCGGAGAGGTATTGCGAGCAGTAGCATTCTCTATTTACATGCTATTAGCAAAGTATTCAAAGATCACCAAGGGGTACAGAAACCTACCTGGTATATTCCAGCCCAGCAAACGCAAAACTGCCTCCAGCGCAAAAGTTCAAGCACGTATCCACCGTCATGCTATCCAGCGCCTCATTGATCCCGCCATTCAGCGCGCGCATCCCATTCGTATTATTCAGACTCGTCGTCTCGCTCTGACAGCCCAGGTATTCCCATTTCGAGGTGCTGGGAAACACGGTCGCGACCGCGGCTGGCGAGCTGGTGGTCTGCGCCAGAGCTATCGATGCGAGCAGGAACGCGATAAGGAGGAAAACACGCGTAGGTATTAGGGAGAATGCCATTGTGTGTTTGGCAGACGAGAGGAGAGGAGAACGGAGAGAGGGGGAAACGAATGTGGGTGGTGAGGAGGGGAGGGATGGAATTTTTGTACGTGAGTATCGAAAGGCAATATCTGGTTCGTTTCCAAATCGGGGGCAGGGCTAGGCTTCAGCTCGGGTCCTTCTGCGCCACGTTTTTCGAGAGGCTCGGAGCAGGTCAGGGGCTTAGCGTGTATGGTCTGCAGGTCTTGGGGAGGCTGCGAAACACAAAATTCCTTCGCTTCTCACATGCGAGCGGGGATTGGGGGGAGGAAGGGAGTGGTAAGGCTGAGGAAACATTTTGATAGGTCTCCTGATAAGAAGTGCATCGAGTTATCTGCACTCTTGCTGCGCATTCTGGGCATCATGTTGGTTGGGCACATTGTTGTCTGTTCCTTTGGCGCACTTGGCCGCTAAGGATCGGTGCATTTTTTGCGACGGCTCCCGCCTTCAGAAGCCTCGAAGACGATGTTTGTTTGGTAAGAAGTTTCAGCTCTGTGGGCTTGAGATGAGTGTTTCCAGTGCTGCAAACGCACATCACAAGTTGCGATTTACTAAAGAGCTACACGGCGGTCACTGGATTTTCTGTGCCTTCTTTATTGCCAGCTCATCTTACGGGTAGTCGTGATGTAGAATTTGTTGATGACAAAGTTTTCCGTAAAACGGGAGAGTTCCTTGCCGTCAGATTCCAAGCGTTCAGAAAGAGAAATGGCAACGGAAGGCTCTGCATTTTGGATGTTTTTGATGGTTGATGAAAGTACTTTGAACGAACCAAGCTTCGTCGTCGTCGGCCAAGTGGCATGCGACTTCCATCTTCTGATCCAGTCCTGCCATCTTGGGAAACATGAAGCTCCGGAATCTCATCTTTCCGTGTATTGTATTTCCATCGGGCCTCCTAGGTGGAAGGCGCACAAGCCATTGTGGGCGTACAATGTGAGTGGACGAATAGTTGCTTGACTTCCGTGCAAGACTACCAGAGGTTTGGAAGCATTCCAGCAATGAGTTAGTCTACTGCTAGGCGACTCGATGATTGGCGCCTACTCCTTGAGAAAGACTTCCGTTCATTTACTCAAGTACTTCAGACGTATACCAGAGAATATTTTTCCGGGCCCTGGTTGCCATTCTCAAAATTCTATATTCTTGTGCAGCTTGGAGAGCCTTACTGTTCCAGGCAGTTAAAGGCTGAATTACTCCTGCAAAGTTGCCAGAGGCCTCGCGGGATGGAGAAGTCCAAATTTTCCTACTCCATGAATTTGGGAAGGAGCATAACGTCCGTCAAATCCTCTGAAGTCTAGTAGCGGTGATGATTATGAGACATTATTGAGAATTGCAAGGCAATGCTGGAAGCAAGAGCCATTGGATGGAGACAATGCTCCCAGCAAGAACAGATCAACAATAATCAAACAGGTGAGCGGCGCGTCAGAGCGAAGAGAAAACAATGTGGTGCTCTGAAAAGGAGGTAAAGGTCCCCCCTGACGTCAGTCACTTCAAGCAAACATTGTGATAGAATAGTGCTTCATTCTATGCCAGTGCCGCTCACCCCTTTTTCATCATTTCATTTTGAATCTATCACGATCATCTCGCCCAGAACGCTCTGAATGTTATATTAAATAAGGATACGCTAGTTCATTGCGTGTCGACAGTTCGTCAGCGGGATCTAGAGAGATGGTGAAATGGCTAGTAATAGTTTACCACCAGCAGCGCAACCGGGAGTGTTCTCCCTTGAAGGTTTAAATTAGCAAACAATAAGTTATGCATGAATACTCTTGTTCGGGGAAGCGGAAAGGTGTGTTGTACAAGTGTGCCCCTCTATTGATACTTGTTGCGATTATTTGAGGCTTCCTGCGAGTTTCACATCCTCGAAAGTCCGTATACAGGAAAGGCTGTCCATACAATTGGAATGCAATTCTCCTAGCCACATAATTAGCAACTGCTGGCGGCCGTAGGGATCCATGAAAGTATTTGCAACAGTTACAGCCACGGGATGACGATGCCGAGTGTCGGGACCATTGGCAAAGTTTCCGAAATTGGATGAGACATTTTCACTGGTCGTGTTCTTTCACCGCTGGTGATGTGCAAAGTCTCATGATGAGATGCGCAACAAAAGATGCCTCCTGCGGCTCTGCCCGTTGCCATCTTGCTTGCGGTGGGGTGCGTTTGCAAATCACGCCAAAGTCAAGGGCCGACGCGACTTGATTCACTGGAGCGAGTGATAGCGAAGGTTATCCGAGGCGTGGAGAATAAGGAAATTTGGAGGCCTGTGTTGGACGAGGAGTTCTTTCCCACGTTGAGCAGCGACAGAGATGATCAAACTGAAGATCTTCCGCTTCGAGCACCTCTGTCATGATGAGCATTTCCCCTCAGGCTCCCTTAGCAGGGGTCTTCACAATTATAGTTATCGACAAGGCATCGTTCCTTCGCCGGGGTAAATTACGCAAAGTTTGGGTCACCTATGAGATCAGCATGCGTCGAGCACAGGCGCTCCAACGGCATAGCATTTCTCACATCTCCAACCTCCTTCAGTTTTCAACGACCAACATCAGGATCGTGCTGAAACTGTAGATACTCGAACGTCTTCAGCTTAAAGGGCAGTATGGCTGATCCTCGGTCGTAACGGAAAGGGGCGCCCTCATAGGCCCGACAGGAAACACCACTAAAGATCATCACGGAGGTGAGGAAGGTGGGGAAGACGCGTGAGAGATATGTATGGTGCTTCAGAGGATAAGGGCCTTGGGAGCCATGATGAGAAGCGCCTATCACAAACGTGGAAGTTTCAACGACTGGGGCCCGAGTTTCTGCTACTCACAATTGCAGCAATTTTACACGCAGATCGGGCGGCGGACTGGCAGGCGTGGGACCCCAGCTGCAACAACGGGAAAGGCTTTTTGATGATCGGCATGCCATGAGGTCATGTTGACGTGGGTCTTTTCGGTGAGTCTGCCGGTGCATTTGTATCAAAAGGATCCTTCAGGCCAAATTACAAGCGGATTGCCCACAGATTGCCCACAGGCATAAGGATGAGCAGGCACCTTATGACGAGGGAAAGAATGTGCTGTACTCCATAGAAAGAATTTCAGGGGCAGTGCATGGGCGTCACTTGTGGGCGAATAGAAGCATGCAGGCTGCATGTACGAAGTATGTGGCTGCAGTAGGGAGTTAGTTGGGAGCGTCGAATTCCGACAGTTGGAGTGTGGCTGCCCGCCAAAGTCAAATTTTCGCGTGGAGTTGTAAAAATTGGAGCGAAAAGAGGAGCACGAGCCCATCACGAACTGCTGAACCTTCTTGAGCCGAAAGTCAGGTTACTGTGAGGAGTGATAACTTGCCACTCATAAGAAGCGCGGCGCAGAAAGAGAAGACGGATAGATGGGTGTCCCTGCGTACTACGTAGTATAGTGATGATAGTGATAGTGATAGACGGCGCCCAATTTGATAAAACAGAAAGTAAAAAGTACCGCTTGCAAGAAGAGGGAGAAAGTGAGAAAAGTCAAAGATGCTCATCTCATGCTGCATTGCTGCACCGTTGATGCCCATCTCCCCATGTCCCAATGTCCCAAACCCCAAAATTTGTCGGCATTTGCCCCTGATGCGACGACAACCAACCACAGCCAGCCTCCTCAGGAGCTTTTTACCGGCGACAAAAAGTCACCAAGATCACGACCAGCACTTGCGTCGAATCCCAGTAGTCGGGGTGGAGCCACACCAGGAGCGCACCAGGAGCATAACAGATCGGCGGTTCCCCATCCTTGCCCTTGCGCCTGCCTCCGAGCTCATCTTTGACTGCAGTCGCATGGCCCATAGGACTTTTTCTGCCCGCGCCTGCATCTCTGCTGCTACTTGAAAGTTCGCCCAAATAATAAGGGTCCACACACCCTACCCTACCCATATCCACAAATTCCCATGCATACCTACGGAGTACACCTACATTCACCTCCTCCCACTAAAGAAATCGAAAACGCAATTCATCCTCGAGTCCGTCCAACAATATCAGAACGAGCTTCGATGAATCCCACCTTCCAGCCTTCCCTCATCTGAGAATCCCCTCAATTCACAGAGCTGGAACCACTCCACTCCAGTATGTCGACGAGCATTCCCAACATCCACGAACCCTCATCCACCACCGCCGACACGACCGCCAACAGCAGCACATCTACCTCATCCTCCTCCTCCGTCCACGAAGAGGGCATGCCGACTCAGACGCTGCGGCGCCCGAAGCTGTCCTCGCGGAAGAGCAGCGGCACCATCATCGTGCCCCGCGAGAGCGCCAAAGTCGAGCTGAACGAGGGCGACGAGGTCTTTGACGAGGACGATGCCCGCGCCATGAGTCCCCGCCGCAGCTCGCAGGATCTAGAGAAGATGAGCCAGGATGCCAGGACACAGCTCAATGAGTGAGTCTCCCCTCAATGACGCACAAGAACATTGCCACTTCGTATTCTATTGTACACTTTTGACTAACCATGAGTCAAACTCCAATAGGCATGCCAAGATCTTGCAGAAATCGCTGCTGGAGATTTTCAACCATATCGAGGCTGTCAAGGAGGAGCACGACAAGCTGGATAATAATAACAAGTTCCTGCAGAAGTATATTGGGGATCTGATGTCGACGTCCAAGATCACGTCGACGGGTGCGAGTGGCAGGAAGAAGTAAACATCGGAACTACATACGGACCACATGTATAGACGGGTGGTATTCTCCAAGTCATGGCATTGCAGAGGCGTACTGTTTGATCATTCGGAGCACGGCATTGGACATATCTGATCAGTTTTTGAGGGCATTAAGCGTTGGCGTCTACTATTTCACACAACATACCCGATCAATACTCCATCAAGTATCAAAGCATCAAGACATCAAGACCAGAGAGGTAGAAAGGCGGTTTCAAGAACATGCCCGGGGAAGAAAGAAGGCTTGACTCGTCGTCACCAAGAGAATGTATTTATAGCTGTCTAATAATGATAGCCTTTTGGATATAACATGCTCGCAATACCAAGTAACGCATGCCCAATAAAATTTACCTCCTGTAATACCATGTCTGCCAGTTCAACAATAGGCAGTTGATAAGGGTTGGGGTAAACGGCAATGAAGCCTCGAGATAGAAAGCCAGTCCTTCAAACAATACGTACGCCAATACGAAAGAACCAGCCCATTAATGAGAACTGAGAGCATCCTTCAGATGTTCTCAATAACACCGAGAAC
>Ga0247778_1000225_pt1 | contig 96023 bp, 98 predicted proteins | sample UWRJL049202B5_FD_179939 | JGI IMG/M metagenome (GOLD analysis project Ga0247778, IMG submission 179939) | Plant litter microbial communities from Arlington Agricultural Research Station in Wisconsin, United States - UWRJ-L049-202B-5 | ecosystem: Environmental > Terrestrial > Plant litter >... | reverse complement strand
GAGGAGGAGGATGGAGGCTGGGAAGGAGGGGGGGAAGGAGGCAGATGGGGGCAATATGTGGGGGAAGCGGAAGGGGAAGGTGTAGGGTGAGTTGACACTTTGTATAGTTGGGTGTATTATAGCGAGCTCGTTGGGAATAATTGGATGTGGGTATGTATCGAAGGAGCGAGAATTGGTGGCAGGTTTTTGAAGATATTTTGTTGAAGTACAAGTCCCCAAAAATTGGCTTCAACTAGATACGGAGGCTGATCTGATAACGAAACTTCAAAGTATGTCAGCTCACAGGCCATTGAAATGATGGCATTACGTTCGACTTATTGAGCACAGTTCTACCTGAGGGCCAGGCTGCCATGATATGTTCGATTGATGTGACTATATACATCTTCCGATGAGTTCGAAGAGGAGGGTAGAAAAATCTCGCTGCCGAGAGTATTGTAGTGTATTGTGTTTGCCACAAAGGCATCGCGCAAATCGAAGAGAAATTTCTTCGCCAGACCTATCCCAGGTCCAAAATCTATGCCCAAATAATGCCTCCCGTTCCATTCCATTCCATCCCATCCGAGCCGCCACACCATCCGTGTAGCCTATGCCAAGTCCATGCGTCCCCATTAGAATTAAGTAAATCGTTAAGCATAATATCGCCAACTTGGAGGAGCCGCTCTCTTTCCGGAGAGCTCGGGTCGCCCATGTAAGATGCTGACAATGTTTCGGAACCCGTCAAGGGTCCATTGGGTATATTAATCTCCCGTCCAATATCAATTAAGAAAAATCTATTTTTGTCGCCTCGTGTTTCCAGCATTAAGGACTGTACAGATCCGCGATATGTGGTTCGGACTGATCTCTGGTGCGAGGACTTTCCGTTCGTTCTGGACCTCTAGTATTGAACCATCGTGAGCCTAGCGAGGATGTTCCTCTGTTAAAACGTGGTTGGGTTTCCGGTTCCGGGGAGATGGGAATCGTGGGCGAGTCTATGGAATTATGCCACTGTGAGAGTGGCGTCGGCGAACCAGTTCTATTAAATCGAGATTGGATCGCCGGTTCGGGGGAAACGGGAACGTTGGGTGATCTATTTCCACGCCGTAACCCAGGCTCGGGCGAAACAGGGATGCTGGGAGACCTGGCTCTATTGCCACGCCGCAGACTATTCGAGGGTGAGATTGCTAACCAAGAAGACAGCGTATCGCTTCGCGCTGGACTGCGGCTTTGGTTGCGCGCCGTATTGACCGACTGCGGCGAGACTGGGAGGATTACATCAGACGGACTGAGAGTGGAATCGGTAACTCTGGAAGAGAACGTGGGTGCTGGTGAGGGAAGGGGGTCGCGAGTTTTATCGTCTTTCTGACCTCGCGTGCCTGGGTCACCTTCCATTTCAAAAATAAATCCTGAACCCGGGAGTTCCGAAGTTGTGGTGCCCCTCCTAGACGAGTTTATTTGCTCTGCTGCAGTGCCATAATCTCCTTCTCGGTTATCGCGCTCAGCCAGCTGGTATATTTCTGATGTTGTTGAGAGCTCCGACCTCTGATGATGGAGCTCGTGGTGATCTGCTGTTGTAGAGAGTTCCGATCTCTGGTGATGTAGTGGGTGAGGCCCAAGTTCCAAATCATCGGGTTTTTTGTCTGGAGGGAATGAATATCGCGTTGCTTCTTCGGGATCAGGATCAGGAATCTCGTCTACGACGATGGTTGGCGCCGGAAGCTCCACAGGGGGTGGAGTGCGCCTCCGCCAGACAAAAACGTAAAGCAATGCTCCAACTACGGCCAGCAAAACTATAACGGCAACAACAATACCAACGATAGCACCGGTGCTGATGCCCTTTGTGGTCGGCTGGTGATCAGAGTCGCCCCCGCTCCCGCTCCCGGTACCATTATGAGTTCCATTAGAAGAAGTTGATGCGATGGTAATCAGCTGAGGAGTAGCTCCGTCATTCCAGAGACACTGGCTGACTGAAAAGTTTCCCCTCTCATAATCAACGGTCAGATACCTGTGCCAGAGTTAGACCAAAATCATGTTTCTTTGCTCGGACGAACTTACGCTTCTTGTAGAAAAGTCCTTCCCAGCGTATATTGGGTTTCATTGACAGCCTTTTTGAGTGGAAAATAATACGTATCGTTGGGTGTAAAAGGGTAAGAGGCCGATAGAGCGAATGAATTAAAGGGGAGTTGAATGTTGACGGTCTCACCGCCTTCTATACTGTTCGCCAGTGAGAAGGTCACGGTTGGATTCGCCGTCTTGAGGTCAGTGTAATGTGTTGAGTTGATCAAGTACAAGCCTGTACTGTTATCGACGGAAATCCCAAATGCCTTTTCGAAAGCAAGGCATGCTTCCTGTGGGAGCCAAAAATTTGGGTCGGTCGATTCGATAAAAGCATAGATTGGCGTGGGAAGGAGGCTAGTCTGTGTTGTGCCACTGTACACGATTGACTGTACTGCAACAACTATATCCCGGTTGATGTCACTGGCAAGATTAAAATTTGCCGAATTGGGGACGAATCTCGAGCTATCGTATCCACCAAAGATTAATTGAGCGTACTGTCCAGCTTTGAGCCCTATTGGATAATCAGCAACGGTACTTAATAGAGGTAAGAACCAGCCCTACGGTATTTGGCGCCTGCCGTGTAACTCCAACTTAGACTTGGAATCTGATTCTGCGTTTTCAAGGACGAAAAATAGGAGGGCGCAGAGAAGTTTCCAATACTAGAATAATTTACTGGTTGTGTGCCCAAACCAAATAGCCCACTAGACCTGTTAGCAACTTCCGGGGTGGTCCACATCAGCCTTAACCCACAAATAAATCGGAGAAGTTGAAGCAATTCCCGTGACGGTCTGGTTCTTCAATGTAGGTGTATTTGCACCTCCCCCAGCGAAGCCCAGTCCCACTGTTTCCAAGCCATAATCCCCATATTGAGTGTATCCGAGGTTTGCCTCCAATCCAATGCCGTCGCCGTTAATCCCAAACAGCCCTTGATCCTGCCAAGTTGTTGATGTATTTGGGTTGAAAAGTCCACCTCGAGAGTTCGCACAGTTAGGCGGTATCGGATTTACTGCCACTGTATCACAGCCTTGCGGTAGAACAACGAAAGTTTGCGGAGAATTCGTCGAGACAATGACGCGAACACTTTGGGCGGGAGAGCCAACTCGCAGTGCTAAAGAGGACCATTTTCCATCCACCCCGTCCCTGTAAAATTTGTCAACCGGGGATTTTGACTGTGACGGTGAAGGTTCATATAGTTACCAGTATTGGCTTGGTGGAACAACAAGCGGTGATAAACTTGACGTTGTGTTTGCCCGTTTCTCTAGTTGATCGCTTGATTCTCCACGGGGAAAGGCGGCTGGCGTGCTGGGGAGAAATATCAGAGCAAGTGACAGCGAGTTGAAGAGGCAGCGCATCACGACTGCTTGTCCACGCCGATTACACCACAAAATAAACTGTTTTCCAGCAAATACCCCATTGACGCTGAGGTTGGAGGTCTGAAGGTGTGATCACGACGAACTTGGTATCAGAGCAATGGAAAGTCCGGCAGAATCTGTTAGGCCAGCAAAGCCCATCGTCTCGGTATTGAGGCGCATGGCAGACTGGCAGTCCAGATGCAGCGGCTCCCATGCGTCAACGTCGTAATTAGACTAGGATAATGCGCTTGAAATTGGTGGCAGGCAGCTTGCCCGTAGCCCCCGCCGTTTGCGCGCAACAATTCGTTTTCGCACGCCAATGATCACTGGACCCGGCCCCCCTTGAGTATTTTGAACTTGCTCATACTCTTGGATTATTCAAGGAATTGCTGGAACACTTGCCACTGAGCCAGCCATACCCAGCACACATATTCCCAATGCAGCCATTTTGAAGAGGTGGATTCGGATCAGCAGAACCGAGAGCGTGAAAACGTGGCTCTGAATCTAGTCGAGGATCGTTTAGCTCACTCGAGGCTGAACAAAGTTGTACTTCGAAGTAAGCACTATGGGGTGAGGGGCACACCGGTGCAGGGGCGGTGCTGTAATCCTTGAGGTTATTCCAATATTTGCACCCAAAGGGGCGAAGGATTCGCGAGAGATGAGTCCGGATGGGACGTCGTCGAGGGGTTGACTCGCGTAAATGTCTGATTAAGGTTAGAGCCGCAGTAAGGGGGCTAGTGCTGTTCATTTCAGGGGGGGTGAGCTTTATTTATCCTCTGCAAGGGCGCCAAGTGCTCTGAGGGCAGTCCAAGGCTACGCTACCACCTTAGGGTACGGATCCTGCGCTCGCACGACCGCGTAATCCACGAGCCAGCCTTTAATCTGTTACCTTTAGCCAACTTGTCTACACCACGCTTGGCTGCGGGAAGAAGTTAATTGCGCCTATCTGCACGCAAGGCAGGGCCTACAGGGCCTAGCAGACACCACGATCTCTATCTGGCGACTGTGCCTGCTTGTGCACAGCAGCCAAGCTCGCCGATATGCCACGATCGTCTGTGTTCATCGCCCTAGATATCGGAATCGTGGAATATGGGGTAACGGGTCTACTAATGACTAGCCAGGGACTCCCAGAACGGTTAGCTGTCAGACTGTGCCGGACAGTAATTTCCATGGCTTACAATCAAACCACCAGTTTACGAGAGCTGGGCAAGCATAGGCTCTTTTGGATTTTCGAGTTTGCAGCTGTGCCTCCCAACCACTCTTCAGAAGTTCGCTGAACCACATCTGGAATTTTAGTAATTTGGCGGATCTGAACCGTACCTCCGTACCAAGTTTTCCAACGGCAAAGCAACTTTGCCTGCTGACAATTTACAACAAGCCCTGTGGTGGCGAGTCGGCGACTGTCACCCTCCTCGTGGTCGAGGGGCTGTGTGTGCCTGCATTTTGCAGACTGCAGCGCATCATATTTCCACATTGTCAGCAGCGATTACTGGTCCGGCCCTCGTGGCCTTGAAGAAAGATGCGCATTTTTACCGGACCCTGGTTCTTTTGTTCATTTAGTGTGCGTATTTTGGGAGCAGCCACCATACTTATCTAGATGTATCAGCCTGCGAGGCGAGGCTCTGCCTTCGAGATGCTCAATCGATCGTAGGATCGGCCCCCATGCCACTCCATCTCAATCTTTTTACATACCGCTCGGTGCCTTCTTTCTTTTCCCACTCAAAGTATATCCTGATAGTTTTCTATCGTTCACTCATTTTCTACGCGTTTTGCTTTTTGGAGCTGGTGTTTGAGCAAATATGAAGGTTCTAAGCGCCCAAGCCTGTCAGGTTTGTGCATTTGTCGTGTTCTTAGCCTGGACTACACCATGTCACGGGTCAAGTATGCTCCCTTTTTTCGGCTGCTCAGATCGATGCATATCGTGCCTGCGTTGGTCTTCCACGACTTAGAGTGCTGATCATCTGCAGGATATCACCCTCGTTCAGTTGGATACTCAAATTCAACATCATCAACGAGTTCTAGCGTAAAAAGCTCCTCAAGCTCAAGCTCGCGCTCAAAGACGACATCAGACTCAACCACCATAGAACTCTTGACTGAAAGCGTGATACCCCTTCTTAAAAGCGCTCCAACGTCGTCGTTAACGAAATCATCATCATCATCATCATCAAGTACATCTCTCCAACACACCACATCATCGTCGTCGTCACTGAGCAAGCATTCATCATCAAGTCTATCAAGTTCATCAATTTCATCACATCACAGCACGAGCACCTCCTCACGTAACGCTACGGGAACATCTAACAGTCAGCATGCCACAATTACGCCGGCTCCAGTCTACAGTGTTAATCCATGGGACAAGCCCTGGGCAGTCAAGACATGGGGAACCACTTGGCCCTGGAACAATGGAAAAGTTGCAAACAATACATGCTCACAAACAACGGATACCGCTAATCCATACGGGGACTGCGATGTGTAAGCCTAACATCCTTTGAGCCTCGAAACCGAATCTAATATACGGCCTAGTTTTGCTGGAACAATGCATCTATCGTATTTCCCACCTCAAAGTGGCAATGTCTCATATCCGACGACATATTGGGCTCCTGCGTTATCGACGACAATGTAAGCAATCTTCTCATCAACTTTCCTTGCAATTTGTGCATTGCACGCTATCAAGAAAATCAGCTGCGGGATGAGCTTGTAGCGGGCACATCGCTTCCGCGAAGGCAGATGGAAGACGTAAACGTATATCTAACTTTTATAGGACATCGCCATCTATATATATGGTTGTCAATTCTGTCGGCGCTTCAAACAAATGTGGTGCATTAGGTCCAACTTACAAGAGTGTTGTTATTGCTGTACATCCAAGTGCTCTTTCAACAATCCCGCCCTATGCAAACGCAGCAGCAACGACTAGGATAGGCCCCACGCGGGTTCTTACCTTAAAAGATATTGCTTCAGACTGTCCAGATAATCAAGGTAAAGTCATAACTGGGGAATACGTCGTAAAACACCCGATCCAAGGCCAATCCGCGAGGTGCAATCCTCAGGTAGTTTGGCCCACGCAACTGATACCAATGGGAGGGTAAGTTTCATACTTCATGCTCTAAAATACGAAATACTAACGTACTAAAGCCCGTTCTGGAAAGGTTGCTGGAAGAAAAACCATGTATATGGAATCTATGATCCACCAGGATCTGTTCCGCCTGCTGCAGGCCTTTTTACCACTACTGCAAATCCGGCTCCTGCCAATGGACCAGCACCCACTACACCACCGGTGGCCCCTCAACAGCCAACAGCGCTTACCAAAGTACCGACATCGACGCCTCCAGCAGGTCCAGCAGACACACCGCCCCCAGCTCCAGCATCCAGCCAACCACCGGCCCCTCCCGCGGCTCCTTCTGCTACCCCATCTGATGGCCCAGCTCTTGGCTCTGATGGCGGTCCACTGTTCATCAACATCCAACCGTCCGGCATCCAAATCGTTGGCACCGATTCGTCTAGCACTTATTTCGCCGTTCCGACTGAAGTGACTCAACAACCACAGGACCCAGATCCAGCAGACCCTATACCGGCGGCTACAACCGACATTCCTGTCGTTGCGCCTGTTCCTTCAAACGCCCCAGCGAACCCGCCTGCCGGTCAAACGGTACCTGGATCGGCCCCAACGGTCATTCCAGCAGCTCTGCCCCCTAGCGTAGTAGTAGGAGGTCAAACAGCGACTCTGGGTGGCGCACCGATTACTGTGGACTCATCTATTGTGCAACTCACTCCTTCAGGTATCATTGTACACGACCAGGCCGGTGGACCGGTGAACACCATTGCAATACCCACGCCAGTTGCGGGACAACCCCAAGCTTCTCCTGTAGTAGCTACAATTGGCAACCAAGTTATGACCGTGGCACCCGTACCCGCGGCCCCAGCTCCCACTAATCCCGCGCAAGCCAACCCAGTTGCTGGACAGCCTGCACCGATCGCCACTATCGATGGAGAGGTCGTAATAGCTTCGCCAGGAGCTTCAACGGTTGTCATCAAGGGCCAGACTGCTACTATTGGCGGAGCGCCTGTCACTCTTGCTGGTTCTAACGTTGTAGCCACTTTGGGGGCTTCTGCTTTGATCGTTCAGTATCCCGGTGGAGGCGTTTCCACGTATGCTTTGCCAGCGGCAGGGACGAAACCGACTTCTGTAGGATCGCCAATTGGGGCTCCAACGGCGATTGCAACAGTCGGAGGAGAAGTCATTTCAGCTTCGCCAGGAGCCTCCACTGTGGTTATCAAGGGCCAGACCGCTACTATCGGAGGAGCACCAATCACTCTAGCCGGCTCAAACATCGTGGCTACACTAGGACCTTCCGCCCTAATTATCCAGTATCCTAATGGGGTTGCATCTACGTATGCTCTGCCATCAGCAGCAGCGAAAACTACCTTGCCGCCTGGAGTGCCTATTACAGTGGGCGGACAAGTCATCTCAATAGCACCAGGCGCGAGCACTTTGGTTTTGGGAACTCAAACATTGAAGATTGGAGGACCGGCTATGACAATTGCTGGCAATCAAGTTGTCAGCTTAAGTCCGGCTGGGTTAATTGTTCAATTGCCAGGGGGTGGTGTCAAGACTCTTGTTTTGACGTCTGGAAGCTATTCGGCTACAGCAACAGCTGGCTCAAGTTCGACCAACGCTGTGGGAGGTATCATTGCTTCAAGTAAGTTATATGCAAGAAAATTTTTAAATGCCATGTCTAACATAGAAACAGTTATGGGAGTGCCAAGTCCAGCTCCACCAGCAGGCGCAAATCCTTCCGTTCCAACGAGCACAGCGAGCATCGTCTCAACCAAAGCCTCGAATGGCACTGTGGCGTCTACGCAAAGTGGTGCGAACGGAGGTGCATCGACGACAGGGAATGTGTTAACTGTTGCTCCGGGAAGTGCGGGGACGAGAATAAATGTTCGATGTATGAGTATAATTCCATGGCTCGGAGCTGTAATAATATTCGGCGTGATATGGTAGTTTATAATAGTTAATTTTAATGATAATGGTTCTCATGATACTCAAATACTATACTTGCTCTGGATGTCGGGGTTTTGTACGTAATCCGGCTCAGAGGGCACAACTTCGGGTACAGTACATTTTCCACCACCCCACATGCTCAATTCAGTAACCTTCAAAACCCCGCATTCCCATCCACAAAATCCACACTTTCACTCCACTATGAACTCACGTCTCACCTGCATACTAAACCGGGGAGGAGGGGAGGACCAGGGGAGTAATTCCGCATCAACAAACCACAGCCTGTCCCAAGCAATCCCACATAAACCTTATCCTGCACTCGTGGGCCCGGGGAGGGAAGACGGCAGCTCGCGAGGGGTATTACCTTCACACCACCGTCCACCACCCACTATGGCGGTACGATTACTAGTTGACAGCGGCTCCTTTCCTCCAAATAGACTCTCCTCTTCCTCCTGTCCAAAGCATACAAAGCAAAGCCAAAATGGGATCCGTACACCACTTCACGATCAAAGACGAGCCAGTCGAAAATCAGAGGCCGCTGAAGGTCCGTGTTATAGGCGCTGGGTATTCGGGCATCTATTTGGGGATTCGTATACCGCAGCGCCTGCGGAATGTTGATCTGAGGATCTATGAGAAGAATGAGGGCGTTGGTGGGACGTGGTGGGAGAATCGATATCCAGGTACCCGTTTATCCTTGATTTTCTAGGACTTTATGCTGATAATAGCTATCTAGGCTGCGCATGCGATATTCCTTCCCATAGCTACCAATACTCCTTCGATCCCAATCCAAACTGGTCGGCTTTCTATGCGCCGGCAGAAGAGATATGTGCGTATCTACAGGGCATGGCAGATAAATATGGGGTGATGAGACATGTGAAGCTGTCGCATAAAATTACGGCTTGCAAATGGGACGACTCTGCGAAGAAGTGGTATGGGTGTTTCAAAAGTCTATGAAGAATAAAGCTGATATGTGTCAGGAACATCACTGTGGAAAACACCAAGACGGGAGAGGTCATTGAAGATGATGCTGATGTTTTGATTTCGGCTCGTGGGAGCTTGAACGATATTGCTTGGCCCAAGATTCCTGGTTTGGAGACGTTCAAGGGAGAGGTGATGCACTCCGCTGCTTGGAATCAGAAGTTTGTCTCCCATTTCAAATTTTGGATTTCACCTAACGTGTGTGCAGGTACGATTTCAAAAACAAACGCATAGGTGTCATTGGAGGCGGATCAAGTTCCATACAAATAGTGCCAAACTTGCAAAAAGTAGAAGGGACGAAATTGACGTGCTTCGTAAGGAGTAGGACGTGGATTTCAAATCCTTTCGGTGACAGTATGTACCTAAAGGAGTCCCCTGCAAATCATCTCTAATACCAAATTAGGTGCTATGGAAAAGCTGGGCCTGGATCCGCAGAAACTTGATTGTAATGTTCCCTGAAATGGAAATCAAAGCCAAGCTGACAAACCCAGTCTCTCCTGAACAACGTGAGGAATTTGCGACCAATCCTAAAAAGTTTCTTGATTTTCGGAAAGCAATCGAGGCAGACGGGAACACTATCCATGGGGTTACATTTAAGGACTCAGAGATGCAAAAAGGAGCAGTAGAAGCATTCCGAGCAATGATGAAAGAGCGCTTAGCAAAGAAGCCCGAAATCGTCGATGCCTTGACGCCTTCATTCGCAGTTGGCTGTCGGCGACTTACCCCTGGACCCGGCTACCTGGAAGCTCTCGTGGAAGACAACGTAGATTTCGTATCCGAAAAAATATCGTCCATCACACCAGAAGGCGTCGTCCTTGAAAATAGCCGCAAATATGAAATCGATGCCCTTGTCTGTGCCACGGGCTTCAATACCTCCAGCCCGCCCCCTTTCCACGTCCACGGCAAACACGGCGTCTCGCTTCAGGGACGATTCACTCCGTACCCCGAAACCTATCTCACAATGTGCGTCGACGGCTTCCCAAATTTCTTCATGATGCTCGGTCCCAACTCCGCCATTGGTAGCGGGGCTCTCACCATGATGATTGAGACAGAGGGTGACTACATTATAAAATGCATACGAAAATTGCAAAAAGAAGACTACGTTTCCATGGTACCAAAATCTGAGCGTGTCCGCGATTTCTCGGATTACATCGCCGAGTATTTCAAGAAGACTGTCTACATGGATGAATGCAATTCTTGGTACAGATCCGAAGGTGGCAAGGGTAACCGAATCACAGGGTTATGGCCGGGCAGTTGCCTGCATTGTCTAGAGACTCTGCGAGCGCCGCGATGGGAAGATTTTGAGTTTGAAAGCAAGGATGAGAATCGGTTGCGGTGGTTGGGCAATGGATGGAGTGTCACGCAGCAGGGCGGCGGGGATCCGGCGTGGTACCTCGAGCCGGGCTTCTTTAATGTCCCTGTGCCTGGGAATCCGGAGGAGGACGAGGAGTTTAAGATACGGCCGTTTTCGTACTGATTTATGGAGATAAATAGAGACTTATATTACTCTATTCGGAAGGTTTGTTATGAGGGTTTTATTCGGAACCTGGCTCGGCACCCCCGGCTTTCCCCTATCTATCTCACTCAGCAACCGACTCTCCCTCATCACTCACCACACCACCTTAATCATTAAATATTATGAGACAACTACCCCGTCCCTCATCTTATCTTACTGTTTCAGTCTCACATTTCAATTTCTCCTCATACTCTCAATATTCAAAGGCGCCCTCCAACTTACCCCGCTCCCCCCGACTCGCACACATTCTCCAAGCGGCACAAACTCGTACCACAACACGTTGATTCCCTCATCTCCAACCTGCAAACTCATCACATCCACGCCGCACGGCGTACATCTTCTCAAGTTTTCGAAGCCGAGGCACTGCAAGCCTGTAAGTGCGAATCCTTCGCCCTTTGCGGCGCGTAATCGTAATCAATATGCAGCCAAAACAGCCCCCAATCCGCCACATGACTCTCTTTCGGGGGTTGGGAAACCTGGTTTGGGAAGGTGGGTTTCCTTATTTGCTGGATTGGGGTTTGACTTTTTTCTTTTTTCTTTTTAATCTCTTATTGTTTGCTTTGTGATTCTAGCGATGGGGGTTGGGTGCGGTGTGTCTCATGCGCATACACGAGATGACCAAGATGTCTTACACGCACAGAATACTGCTTTTGTTTCAGCGCCGGGTATTTCCAAAATTTTCGATATTACTTCCTGCATCGTGCCTGCATTTCGTTTGGGTGTTGATTATGCCAAATGGGGTTTTCATTGTGAAGGATTCTGGTTCATTTGTGCTGAGTGTTTTAGGGGGCTGGGCCGGGTAAATGTAAGCGAGGATAGGGTGGTTGGGAAAGGGGGTAAGTTGGGGGTTGCTGAGGTAACTTTGATTATTGTTAGGGAGTCGCTTATTCTTTGACTGCTTTGCCATCTTGAAGTTTTGTCTGGAATATGGCAGACTTCGCTCGATTGTGGGAGAAGGGTTCGTCTCCGTTGGCCGCGGCGGTAGGTCGTGCCTTCTTCCTGTAACCTTCGCGATCTGGAAAGTGACTACTGGCCCTTTCTACTGGTGATGGGTGATTGGTAGCGCTTTCCAACTTCGAAAGCCATCATGAAGTGTTGATGGACCGTGGCTGCTTCGAAGTCACGATGGAAAGTCGTGCTTTCAGTTCTAGCACCATAATCGAGGAGTCAAGATTAACTTGACGCCTGCCTTCGCAAAACTCTGCCATCTTCACTTCAGTTCCGTGCACATCTCGTACACCACTATACGATATCATTTCAGCAACCACAGCTGTCGTTATTGGCGAATTACTAGTTTACCATCCTTCCGCTCGCTAGATTTTCAACTGTCCTTTCCTGGACATCATGAATTCCAGATTCGGAATCACAAAGTCTTCTACTCTACCAAATGAGAAACGAACCATGGTCTGGGAGCACGTCTCTAGAGTTCTTCATGCCGCGGGCCTACATAGATCTATACACTCCGCCGAGTCTGCCCGATCACCCCACGCAACACACTTTCGGAAGGGAAATCTAGAAGTGAGACCTGTGATCAGACAGTAAGTAGTATCCAAACTTGTCGCTGAGACTCCCCAGCGGTGGTACCATTTCCTGACAGTTACAGATCACGAAAAGCCTCTGAACGTGGTTCCTACTCCTGCGAAACCAAGCCTCCGGTCTTTGAGAAGGCGATAGGGTATAAATGGGCACTTGTTACTTGGAGAATATACTATACGACAATGGAAGACCGGCGATCTTGGGATTTGCTCTTGCCTAACTTTGCTAGGATGCCCCAACCTCATCGATGGTTGACGGGCAAGAGAAGGTTCATCTGGAGAAATCAGTTCATATCAGACCTAGTAAAGAAAGGATACTGCAAAAGTACTTGGGAATTCGAGCATAATTGATTGTTGGCGGGTTATGGCACTAGGAGTGCTGTGGTATTGGGTCAACCGTCTGAGGGGCCGCTTTCTAAGCAGAATCAGCGGGAACACAATTCTTTAAGGTTTAAGAATTAGCTAGGTCACTCTCACTCATCACAAGAAGCGTTTTACTTCATGCTTCCCTGGCGCGCGTATGGAAATTTCTGCGGTCGACATTCTCGCGAGATGTATTTTGTTCACCGTCTGGCATTCTGCAAGCGCCGACCCGACGGAATGATCTGAATTCTGCACCCTCAGTAGGAAACCATGCATCCTGAGCATTCCAGCATGTGAGTAGTAAATTCCATTCGTACTTTCGCCTAGCACGTTCGGGTCACATCATGACGCTCTCCGAGGGGCAGCATACTATAAGATAGATGTTGCTCTCCCTCTTCATTGAAACATTTACACTGAGCATGATGGCTTTTATCAAAAGGACATTTTCCTTCGGCGCCATGGCTGGGGAGTTGGACAAATTGGACAAGGGAAAAGAGGAGCAGAAGGATTTCCAGACTTTCACCAAGTTCGTTGAATTACCACCCGAGCTTCGGGACATGGTTTGGAAGTTCGCCATTACGAAGCGTATCGTCGTTATCGATCACTCCTACATGCCAGACAATCTTGTGTCAAGACGCAGCATACGTACGCCGATACCTCCTCTCCTGCTGGTATGCCACGACTCCAGACAGATCGCACACCCGATTTACAGCGCCACCTTTGGAACTCCCAAACTCCGTCCAATGAAGTGGCATTACGATGGAAGCACCCGCCCTGATGATATCCTGAGAATAGCCAGAAAATTGATTCCAAACACTTTTGGCACCCTGACTCCGACAAGTGAGCTCCTGGCTAAGATCAACAAGTACATGGGCAAATGGGGGGAACGAGACGGGCGGCAGCTACTAGGGTTTGCCAAATTCGGTCGAAGGTTTCGGAGGCCGAAAGGATTAATATACCCTTGGTTCAACGCAGATTTGGATATTTTGTACACCAGATTTACGTATCCCGCAGACAGTAGTAGCTGGACGAGAGCAGGACTTTGGAGCCCGAAGACGCCTGCTAAAGCAGGGAATGTTAAGCATGTGGCTTTTGAGCTTTTGAGAATGACTGGTGGGGCGAGATCATGGTCACAGATGGCTTCTTATTGGGGTTCGGAGGAACACCCCTTAGAATTTGTGACACTCGTTCTTCTCGAAGACTGCGAGGTCATTACCATCACGAGGGATGATACCGACACTCTGGAGGACGGACAATGGTCCTTCTCCCTGGACTTCAACAACGGGGACTTCAAAGAACAAATGGGAGCGAGCTTCACGGGTGTGACCTGGCAAGTCACACTTGCCAAAAACGATGACGATTCGCTGTGGAGGCTTGCGAAGACATGGAGACCCCTTCATTCCGCTTGGGAAGCACAGAAACGGATGATCTTGGCGAGCAGCCAATTGAGTGAATACAATGCTTGGTATGATGCTGAACACCGTGGGCAGCGGTGGCAGAGGTATCAGGACCTGCAGATACTCGACCTTGCGCCGGATGGTGGGAAAAACCACCCAGCATATTTAGGAATCTCTCGGGGTTAGAGATTTCTATGGCTGTGTCCAGGTGGTAGGTTGAGGGAAACATTCATAGTCTCCCCGCATAGGAAAAGCGGGGGAATGTGAATACCAGGATGATTCATGAAATATAATATACTAGATACATCGACTTAGACAAGCCATGAAATGGCACATTTTGCTAGTACAATAAAATAAATATTGCGAGTCTTCATTCTCATTTCTAACGTGTGTGATTTCATTCAATATGCCGTCTGACCTCTAATGAAGTATCATTAAGCAGTGAATCATCTATGCGGGAGGAGACGCACCACGGTCACTTGGTCATTCCGTTTTTCGAGACCGTTAGCCACAACGGCTTGCTTCACTTCCAAAGCTACATAAGGAGGAGACTTCAAACAAAGTCTTCCAGTCTCATTCAGCGCCATCGAATAGCCCAGTCTAGACTGTTATGCTTCTCCCTATATTAAGGGATCTGCTAATTCCGGCCTCGATTCCATCAGCACACCTGAGCTTGACATACTGATTTTTGGATGCCTAGCAAGGTTACATCCCCATCGCCACAGAAATCTTGCAGGCACTTACGCACCTGTATCGGGGGCAGCTTCTCAACGATGATTTGGCGCCTGCAGATTTTACGAAAAGTAATCTGCCGTCGCAGAAATCGTCGCTATGCCAATACTGACCCCAAAGCTGGTTTCCAAGAAACCAGCAATAGTGAAGCCAGCAGAGACATCATGTTTGCACAGACCATAAATGAGCGCAATGGCCGTGCTACACAAGAAGATCAAGGCAGCAATATACCAAAATGCCTCCCACCTTCGGCCTTCTACGAGCTCCAACCCCCAAGCATTACCCAAACCGTCCTCTACGCGCAGAGGGACCTTGTCCAGACGATATTTTGGAATCCGACTCATACACCCTTTTCGTCCAGTTCCGTTTTTGGGGGCGTGATACATGGTGAGCAGCAAGTTGTGGCCAATCGGAGGTACCAGTCCAATGGGTTTTGGGACGTAAAGATAGTCCGGGTGATCTTCAGGCGGGAATGCTTCTAGCACCTTTTTGTCTTCGCAGGAAGAGTATTTAATGTCTACCAAGGATGCTTTGTCAACCTCGAACTGTTGATCTTGTGTTAGAAATCAAGTTACTCCTTCTACAAGTTCGGGATTGCTCACATGGACGAATTTTATACCTACAATGGTTCGCATGCAGAACCACCACTGAAATACCCCAATCTCTTGGCGATATGCAGTTTTGAGGGCTATGAACAAAGCCTCGTCATCTTTGATCCGGGTGATATCCACAGGCAGCATGACTGTCTTGTGATAGTTCGATCGCAATCGACTGATACAGAGCAAGATTGAACGGATGGCTGGTACTGAATTTGAGGAAGGAATTGGGCTTGCTCTGTCGCCGTCCTCAACGTCAGATGGATTTCGCAGATCCTCCATGGTTTGGTTTTGTCTCCCTGATACAATGACTGACAAAGTGGAATTGATGGTGTCAAAAAGAGCCGCGAAGAGTCGAGCAAGACCCCTCCGTACAGGTGGTCGGCGCACATGGAGAGGGAGATCGTTTAACAGCCTCTGCATGGATCCTGGAACCTGTTCAAAATACCTGTCATCAATGCCAGCTCCGAACCGCTAAAGAGACTTTGAATCAGCATTAACACAAAATTTCAAGGGATGTAGCCAGGATAATTTACGTCGACCCAACTGGCTTCCACCCTCTCGATTGATCGATCCGTCTTTCGCCATATTCGATCAGTTTCGGTGGTTGAAAGAGATTCTACGAGATATTTCCTGACAGCTAGTATAGATTGTGATATTCGTTTTGTTTGAGTCACGATTATGAAGGTGGTTAGGACAAGAGCTATTAGCGCAAAAACGTAATGTTTTAGCTCCCCATCCTCTGTGATTAATGGTAGCTGCATGCTGAAGATGGTGGATGCGAGTGTTGGGGGGAGGTACATCTGATACAATCAATATTGCCGTCTTCACTCTTCCCAATGAACTTACAATTGTGACTATCGTGAGAGTCCGAACCAAGTCGCTTTGCAACCTCACTATCCTTCCTTCGGCTACAATTGCATCGCTGACAAGCTTTTTGTTGTTAGTGTTCTGCGTTTAGGACTCAACTGTATGAGATAACCCACCCTGTTCGTCAGATTCTCGAAGAGCTCAATACGATGCTGCACGGAACTTTTCAAGTCCCGGAGCTCGGAAACGTGTCGGTCCATCCGGGCTAGATAGGCCCCCCAGGATGGATCTCCAACTGGACTGAAAAGTCCAACGTCCCCATCGTTGAAGATTTCCCAAGAATTGATGGTTTTAGCCAGGATATGGGACAAGTGCCTGAGTGTTCGGATGTTCCACTTGAAGCCTCTTGACTGAGTTGACTCGGCGAGATCCACATCGCTGAGTCCGTCTCTGGTAATAGCAGACTATCGTAATTAGCATTACAAAAATTTTTAGGGATTTGAGAGTTGGTAAGTTGAAGCCTTTTCTTACATAGGGCTCTGATAACTGAAGTAGTTTGAACGTCGTATTGGAGTACTCTTGTGTGACTTGGGCCATGCGAGCCTCAAGAACCTTTAAGTAGTATTCTCGTGGGTTCCGAATTGGTGACTGAATGCTATATCTCCCCGCGGAGATTGCATCTAGCTGTCTGTCTTGATAGTGTGAGACAGTCTCATTGCTATGGTCGCCCTTGAAGTATATATCGACAAAGCAGTAAGCTGTCCAGCACCTGTCATCGATTCCGGTGATCAGGAGAGAGATATTTGCTTCATGTATACAGTCCTCGAGATCTGGACTATATTCTTCGTTTGATAGAAGGTCAGGACGTGGTGCTGTCTCAGATGTGCGAAGTGAAGATCCATCCCTACGTTGCCGATGGTCAAATACAGGAGTTGGTGATGCTCTCCAGGCGTAGTATGGCAGATGAAACTCTAAGGAAAAGTTCCTAGCTCCTGAGAACTACCAATGAATCAGTAGGATCTTACATACATGCTTTAGTCATGGCAACCCAAATGAGTCTACTGGCAAGCGTAACAGCCTTAGATTTTTCGGAAACTTACGGAGATCTCCCCCCCAATGAGTGACCTAAACGCAAGATGTTTATGACAGAAGTCTCTTAGTGGTGCAGCATACACCCTAGGTACAGTCGCAGCCAGGGCAAGCAGGCAGTCTGGATCTAGATCAGTAATATAGCTTCTCGAATTAGCCCTGGTTCCTTTTGTTGTAAAGCCGCAGAAGAACTCACATAAGCCTTCGTTCGCTTTGACCATCGTTTAAAAGCCCCCCATGCTGTGCAAAACGTTAGTTCAGGGCCTTAATTCAATCTTGGGCAAGACATACGTGTTCTTCAAGCCTTGGCAATAGCTGATTTGCGGCCAAAGCAACCTGGGGGATCACTGACGTCGTTTCCACTTTGTGTTGAGCATCCTTTGACTCTATTAAAGTTCCTTGATCCGTCTGGTGATCCACCACGAGCGCGCAAGCTGAAGAAATCAGAGAACTTTTGAATTCTCCCAGTTTTCGAACATCGACCCCCTTGACAAACTCCAGCAATGTCTGCTTCCGATAACAGTATCTATCGAGATCATCATTGCAGTCGTGATTTATAAAGGTATTGATTATTTCGTCGTTTGTGAGTTCTGTATCCGCGTTTCCTTTCGGTGCTATCAACGGTTGTAGAGCGGCTGCGGATCTTTGCGGGTGAGAATTCGAAAACTTGGGATCCCATGTGACCGCATAAGGCCTCCGAGAGCGAACAGGCTCCATATCAGAATGGCGAAGCTAATAAGCTGTTGTTCAAGCAAGTTGCAAAATCTTCACATAAAAAACGTTGCGGTTAAAGACTGGCAGCAAAGGGAGTTGGGTTTCGTGGTGGGGAGGTAGAATATGAAAAGGCAAGGAAGCCTCACGCCCAGCCTCGGGCGCCAACAACGCAGCATCGCTGCCTGAAAGGGAACTTTCTATACACCCATGCGTGAACCATGGTCCAATATTACCTTCGAATCCTGCAGCCTTGCGAAGTAGAAGGAAACTGCCATGCTGGATTGCATCATCTGCCCGCAAATTGAAATATAGGCCAATAATATCTTCGAAATCTTGAGCCTCGTGAAATAGAAAGGATGACACACAGCTACCAAAGGGGGTACTTCCTTCAGCTTTATGAACTCGTACAGCTCTCTTTAGAAAACCCAGCGAAATCGGTGGCAAAATGGACTAGCTCTTCTCTCACTTGAATAAAGAAGAATTGTCTCTCTTTACAAGCACCCGTCTGGTCGCGGTGTCCCCCAACAGGATAACTACATAACTACTTCTAGGAAGGGGCTCTGATTCACCTACCGTCGCGAAATGGATACCTTGTATCCATTCTAAAAGAACCAAAAAAGACACACGCCTTGGCAGAAACATTGAAAGCAGCCACTTAGCTCAGGAACCAATTCCCAATCTGAAACACTATAGAAAGAAATATGGACAAAAGTCCTGCAGGTAAGTCATCAAATTAGCATATTAAACAGTTTGTCCATCTACAATACCATACTTCCCTCACTCCAAGCCCACCTCATTACCCCAAAATCCCATCATAAAGCGTCTTCTATCATTTCAGCGCCCCAATTTCCTATTTCGCTTGCACAACAACACTAGGCCCCTGCTTCACACTCTCTACCGGACTGCTCTCTTTCTCCACCACAGGAGCGGCGCCCTGCGCCCTCCTCCTTCTCAAGAAAAATATAACAGCACCAATTACTAACGCCACAGCAGCCAAACCCCCCACCACACCACCTATAATCGGTCCCTTACTCGCACCACCCCCTTTCCCACCACTCCCAGCCGTAGCACTCGCGCTCGCTTTCCCAGTTTTAGAGCTCGAGTTTGAGGGGGGAGTATGAGTAGGATTGATGATAAAATGCGAGACGGTTGTCGCGGTGAAGTTTGAGCCGGTGGCGGCCACGACGGGAGAGGCGGGGTAGGTGGATAGGTAGTCGCAGTAAAGGGCACTGATAGAGGGGGTTGGGAAGGTGATGGTTGCACAGTAGAGGTAGATTCCTGACGTGCTGTTGTTGTTAGTTTGGGCTTAGGAAGTGGCGGGGGGGGAAGAAGGGAAGGTACCATTTCAATGTCATTGGGTCATCAGGACATGAGCCTGTGCATGTACTGTTGTATTCGTACTTGCCGCGGTCCACACATGCCGTTGGAGCCGCTGTAGGACAGCCAGACGCGGCGTCGCAGCAGAGCACGCTGCCTGCTGTTGTGGGGGCGATTGTGGTGGTCGTTGGGGCGAATTTGGTTTCTGTTAGTACTTGGGTGTGTGTGACTGTTGTTGAGAGAGTTTGGGTTTGTGTTGAGGTGGAATTTCCTACTGTGTCTACAGATAACGAAGTAGAGATCGTCGAAGACACGGATAGAGATAGGGATGTGAATATTGATGTTGAGGTTGATGCTGTGGTTAGTGGCATTGCTGTTTCAAAGACACAGGTGCTGCTGGCTGAGCATCCCCATGGTTTATCTTCAATCGATTTGGTCAGCTAGAAATATGGGATAAGTCTCGATATGGAGGGAGACGAACCGGAGCTTCCTCCGAAGAAACCACATGTGTTATCTGAAGCTGCTAATAGTGTCTTCTGAGGAACATCTCGAATTCTCAGATCGTGAGCATTGGGCGGCTGGGTTGGTTCTGGAGCTTCTCCTCCACCCTTGACCATACATTTTGTTGCCGCGAGGTCATTGTTAAGAGCGATTGCAGACACCAACGCGGGGAATAGCACAAAAATATTAGAATATTTGTATAACATGATTGCTTAAACGACAGGCGATGGAAGAGCCTCCACGAGGGGTCAGAAATGAGACTCGAGAAGACAGTCGTCAATTAGAAAAGAGTGCTGACAGCACACAAAATCGTTGGAACAGAAAGCAAGGAAAGTCCAATTGCAGCTTGGACTCCCGTCCTGCAGGCTGCAGCACGAAAAAGTCAAAAACATGTCTCGAATCAACCCAATAATAAAATTCGCATGTGCAGATTTCCCCAACTCTAGTAGTCGTGGCTGGAATATTGACCGGATTTCCCCTGTCGACGATCAACCTTGTGAAAAAGTAAATCCAGCCACCACCCTCACGTACCTATCCCGACAGGTTGGCTGTCAGGCCCAATCGCGATTGGGGAGCGTGGCGTTTGGGCTTGGGATTATCGAATGAGGGCTTGCGGCTGTTATCGTTCTCGAGTCCGATGCGCAAAGCTATTTTAGGTGGCTGCACAGTCGTGGAGACAGCTGAAATTTGCAGGGGTCTCGAAACACGGCTCAAAGCTTGAGGGCATGCAGTATACGGGTTGATCATGTGACTAAGAACCTACTCCAGACCTTGCATCTGGGTTTTGTTTTCGAGGCGACATTTGACTTTAGTTGAAGTTTTGTTGAGAGCGTTGTTGAAGAATCAAGAGTCTGCAAATCACCTTGATGTTAGTGCTGACACGAGTGTCAATAAAAGTAGTGTAACCTGCCAAGAAACGGGGTTTGGACGAATGCTACATGAGCGCATGTATCTCATGATCTGTACATCTCGCAGTTTTCACATAATCAGCTACTCAGCCTGATAACTCCTTTTCGGTTCAGCCTGTTGGCGGCTGAACGGTACCATTTTCTAGCAAAAGACCATCCAACCGTAGAAGGCCCAAACTCATTAATCCATTCCCTGTACTCCCGCTCCCGATTCGTATGGCCCATCTCCATCGTGCCACTAAATCATTTATCTCGTTCGACTCTGCCTCACTCTCGGATGTGACTAGGAGTTGCATCAAAAATGACGAAGCGATAGCGAAGTTTGCTCGTGACCCTGTATATCGTTAGCGTTTGGAAATTGGAAGGATCACCCAGAACTTACAAGAATGCCAAAAAGCATCCAAAGCCCCTCGCCCAAGGTTCTCCACAAATTCCACCACTTCCTTCGCGCACTCTTTTGCACCTGCCCTCACAGCCAGCTGGCTTCCCACTATCCGATGGTCTTCCTCTTCAACGTTGGATAAATTCTCGAGTGGCCGAAGAAGAGCACGAAAGAGAGTCATCGTAGCCACAATGTAGGCAAGTGAAAGTGACGGGTTGCCGCTCAGACGAGCCATGCCTCTGGAATCAACTCGTTCCGGTTGTCGAAGAGCAAGCGCTGGGGGTAGTGAATCATTCCAAGCCTTTAAACGAGACCGTAGCGGACGAGCGAGGTCTAGGGACAGAGTGAAATCTTTTGAGGTCCGTTGTGTAGCGCGAAGAGTATAGTATGAGTCCATGATATCGCTCAAAATCATGGTGAGGTCAGAGAGGAGGCGGAAGTGGGTGGTATCTGCTTCTGGCTCGAGGAAGCCTGGAACAGTGTTTGAGTTTGAATCGAGCGTTGGCGGTTCGAGGTCGGTATCAGAGAGAGGCAAGACGTCGAAATCATCTGTTCGAATATGACTCGGCATTCCCGCTCCAAGTGAGGCCCATTTGTCCATAATAAAGACACCATACCATAGCCGTTTTCGGAGGCTTACCTCCCACGCTGGTATACTGGACCAATCACTACATTCTCGAGTGAGGCCAAGTGTCTGAGCTAGGCTTACTGTCCATCCTACAAGACTAGTTTTCCAAGGTGTGTCGGTCGTAAAGCGGTTTGTAGGAGCTCGCTGAAGTAACAAAAGACATGCTTGTAGTGTTGCAAGCCGGGGTGTATGCAGTTCTTGAGTTACTGCAATCCAAGAATATCGAAATAGCTGATGAGATGGAGGCGGTGAATGAACAATTGCCGTAGCCAGAAGATCGTCATATAACATGAATGGTAAGGCCGTAGCATATATTGCCGATAGCAAAGAGATGGGCAGCATGTGTAATACCGCAGGGGACAGTGTGCCGTTGGAATAGAGCTCGCTTTTACAGAGAATGGGAAAATATGGGTATACAAATCGAAAAAAGAGGCCGATCAATCTCAGGGCTTCCTGCTCAGTGAACATGTTTGCGATATCTTCTCGTGCCTTTGCGAGCACTTCGTCCTCGACTCGAGGCTCGCCTTTCTGGGCCAAGCTGTCATCTGCCAACATGAACACCACTGGGGGTTCCCCTTTCTCAGCTGGCAGCGAGTTCTGGTTTGATGTGCTTTTTATCCGTCGGTAGGTCAACTTGGATATGGTGCACTCATCGTTCTCATTGTAAGGGTAGTGCCGTAGCAGGTATGGGTTCGACTCTCCCGTCTCCCCAATGAACCTCGCGGATCTCGTCGACTGCGAGTCCAACGGACGTATCCGCACCCCGCCCGGCATCATCTGCAGGTACGGGTCCATGTTGTAAATGGGCGAGGCGTCTTGGTTCGCGCCCAGCTGGTGCAGGTGGTGCGGCGAGCCATGGGTGTCGAGACTGCCGTTGCCATTCAGGCCGTCGAAGGAGTTCTCATGATTGTACTGGGCAATGAAGCCGGGACTCAATTGGGCTGCAGCAACGTCGAAGTGCTGGATGGGAGCGGCTGGAGAAGCGAAGCAGGGCGTCAGTACTGGGTTCTATGATCCTCTACCAACAAACAACAACATCACCGAGAAGAATTATATTGACCCCGCCGGCCTGGTGGCCCTGCATAACGTACCTGAGGTTCCTGACCCACTTCCCTCGCCATTGGAGGCATTCGGCCTCCTCTTCTTCTTTGGCCGCTCGACAAAGGTACATTGCCGACCGTGAGATGAGCATAGCTGACAGGGCGGGGTGATGTCTATCTTGCAGGCGACCTGGCGGGCGCGACAGAAATCGCACGGCCGGTACTTGCGCGACTTGTACGAACGTGGGCCTGGCTGGATCGCCGGCGTCAATTCGAGCCCGTTGAAAAAATCGGTCGGCGAAAGTGAAGGCTGGGCGAAGTTGTGAGAAGAATCCATCGAGGAAGACCGACGAGAAGGCTCAATTGCTGAGAACCACCAACCAGTGCTTCAAAAAGCAATCATGTCTTATCGTTATCGGGATCGGGTTGCGGCAGAAGGGAAAGGGGCGCGCGCAGCAGTAAAGCAAGGCACCACTCTTCGTCAATCTCGTCCTGCCTTCGCTTTCACAGTAGTGCAGTTGCAGACGGACGCGGCCTCAGTGAGGATCCATTATTTGGTCGTGTCGAAAAGCTTCACTGACTGATCCTCGCCGACTTGCGGGGCCTAGTCATTGAAACAATGCGGTCCTCGCTCAAACGCCATTTCATGCCCACGGCCAAGCTTGCCCGTCCTGTGTTATCTGTTCCGAAATATCCAGCGAGCCAGCGTGTGGCCAAGTCTGGCCCTGCAAACACCATGAGGATTGATATTTCTAGTATTATAGCACTCCCCAAAATGGCCTTCGCATCTGATGTCTCCTGTATCTCCTCGTTATTTCCAGGGCGATCACTTTTTGGGCCGCTTTCTTCAATTGGTTGAACATCTACCTCGTTTCGAAGTCTGACCCCTTTACCCCTATTCGCTTCCTCACCTCACCATGTCCGACTCACTATTACTCCCGTCAGTTACGGGATCTTCTACTAGAACCATAAACATTCTTCTCATAAATCCCAATGGAACTTCATCCATGACGGAGGCGTGCTTGCGCTCTCTTGAATCCACTCTACCGCCGCATGTCACTGTTACCGGCTTTACATCTCCGCATCCAACTCCCTCAGCTATAGAAGGCCATCTCGATGGAGTTCTTTCGGCAGCTGCAGCTATACGTGCGGTAGTACCCATCGCATCAAAGTATGATGCATTCCTGGTTGCTTGCTTCAGTGCCCATCCTCTCATCAACGCGCTGCGGGAGGAGCTTTCAGGTCCAGTGATCGGTATTATGGAGGCTTCTCTCTATGCTGCTCGCATGCTTGGTGGACGTCTAGGTGTTGTTGCTACCGGTGGGAGAAGCAAGATCATGCATGAGGATGCTATCAGATACTATGGCCTTGAAGGTTTCTCAGTAGGCTGCGAGACGACGAATCTTGGAGTTTTGGAACTGGAGAGGTTACCCAGGGACAAGGTCTTAGGCCTAGTTGGCGAAGCAGCCAGAAGACTAGTGCAGGAGAAGGGCGCGGACTGCATTGCATTAGGATGTGCTGGAATGACTGAGATGAAGATCCGCTGTGAGGACGCAGTTGGAGCGAAGGATGCCACTGCCCAAGTCATTGATGGGGTCGGAGTTGGAGTTCAATTCTTGATCGGGCTTGTGAGGGAAGGGCATGTTACTGCAAAGGGTGGTATTTTCAGGAGTTCCCAAGATGGGAGAAAGGCCAGAGGTCAAGAGTGGCTATAATGTAATCTACAAGAATCAACGAGTGTTTGATGCTAGTTTTAGATTGTTCTAACTTGTCGTGCTTAAAGTAGTCACTTATAGATGAAACCTTTCTGACTTAAGCATGAAACCTGGAGTTTTTGATTTGCGTCATATTTTGGTTATTGTGGTTGAATTACCATTCCACTTGGCCTATTCAGCCTACTATGAGAGCAGCTCTGGCTCCACGGCACCAGTCTGCTGCGTGATTGGCCCATACTGATCAATCCTCCGATGTCTATCAAAATCAAAGGTCTTCTCCTTTCCCTGTCGACAGTCCTCCAAATCTATCTCCGCAAACACAATCTCATCATCCTTCGTCTTCGCCTCAGCCAGTACATGACCTTCAGGGGAAGTGATGCAGCTCCCACCAATCAAATCATACTTCCCATCCTCCAGCCCAGCTTTCGCAGCACTGACAGAGAAGCAAGAATTCATATACGAGTTTCCCTGCATCACAAGCTTATGATGGAACACAGCATCAACTTCCGCTTCCTCCGGCGTCATCGGCTTCCTAGTTCCCCAAAGATCTGGCGCCCATCCGGCGGTATTATACCCACAAAGCACAACCTCTACACCTTGCATACCATAAATCCTCCATCCCTCAGCCCACCGCCTATCATTACAGATCATCATCCCCATAATTGGATCTCCCTTTCCGGCTCCCGCATCTGTACCCTTCTTCGCAGCATCAGCCACGAGATCCGGAGCACGGAACGCCTTGAACCCAAGATTACCAGGCTGGAAATAGCGCTTTTCTAGCTGGTTTACGGCATCTGGATTCTCAAATGGCTCTTTCGTGCCCGGAAGATGCACCTTTCTGTACTTGGCAATAACCTCCCCTTTCTTCGCCGAGAAGTATACGCTAGCATTATACCCCTCTCCCTCTTTCGTCCGTTCCGCGAAACCTATCGAGATATCGATACCCAGTTTCTTAGCTTCTTCGAACAGAGGCTTGGTGTTAGCAGCAGAAGGCAAATCGTCCCCGTGCTCGAAATAGGAATCTAGTTCTTCTTGCGAAGAAATGAGGTGGCGTGGGAAGAAGGTGGTGAATGCTGTTTCTGGGAATAACACTATTTGGGCGCCTTTTGAGGAGGCGGAGCGCAGGAGGTTGAGTATGCGATTGAGGGTTTCTTCGCGTGTGGAGGATAGGTGCACAGGGCCCATTTGGGCAGCTGCAACTTTGAGTGTTCGTGGCATTTTGAATTGCTATGAGGAAGATTGAAGAATTGAAGAAGTGATACAGAATTTCACAGTTGAAGAAGCAAGATCTTAATTTTCTAGAGCTCTAAAAGCTTGATCTAAAACTCGACGTTCATCCCACCTTACCCCTCCTCCCCGTCGTCAGCCTTCGGGCTTTGATTCATCCCAATCTCAGCCTCGCGACGGGAAAGAGAAAACTTCACTCCACTTTCGCCTTGCCCTTCAAACCCACTAAACAATTTCATGGCCCTCTATCACGATACCCCTCCCCTTCCCTCCGCCCCGGTACGCTATCTTATCGCCCTGCATCAAAATTGGGGAACCCCAACGCCAAGACAGGGGCCTCATCCCTGTTGGCCGTCGGCCAAGGCCCTATCGCTCGAATTGGATCCGAGCGCTCGGTTGCACGAGATGCTGTGTGATGTTGCGGCAACGTGAGGTTGGATGGAGATCGCGGGTTTCTTAGTGGGAGGAGCTATGGATCCGGTGCTGTTTATCGTGAGTCGTGAGTGTGAGGAGGAGAAGGTGGGATGGAGATAAGTAGGTAGTGTGAGGACTTTGGTTGGAACAATTGAAGAATTTTGGTGGAAGAACGCTTGACGGGTGGAAAAGAATCATAAAAATGGGCTTCGATTTGGTGGTTACGAATGGTGTTATTGTACGTTCTTTCCCTAATTATTTCCATCATCTCTGTCATTTTGCATGCCGGCAGGTACCAAGTTGTACTTTCAGAGAAATTACCCCTCAGTTGTTGTCCCATTCATCAATGGTTGTTCAGGGGCGCAGCACAAAGCAAAGTCGCTTCGGGATGGGCCCCAAAAACGGCTCAAATGTTCAACAACTCAACTAACGCAGGTTGTGGGTTATATATTTAAATAGAACGAGGGCTGTCACATACGACCATAGACTGAGGAGCACTGGGCATCCCGTCCGCTCTGCCATACATAAGCCTCAGATCGGCAGATTAGTAGTTGGGTGGGTGACCACCAGCGAATACCTGCTGTTGTATGTTTTTGTATTTTTTTTGTATTTTTTTTGGGACTTCTTGCTCAATGGCTTGCGAAAACTAATTGCGAGAAGAATCAAACCCCGATTGATGATTTAGATCCAATATGGTCGTATTGCTCTCGCTCTTTTGGTCGTGCTCGTCAAGTGACGGCAGGGCTGTTGGCGATGGTTCTTTTTTTCCATTGCTTCATAAGAATTTGCTTAACTTTTCTAAGCTTTTCACTGACAGTGTTCAAGGTCACAGCCAGCGAGCTTCTCTCCCAAGGGATTGAAATCGGCATCAAAAATGGCAAAATCTCGTGCCTGGGCACATTTCTGCCACGAGATGCAGACACCCAAGTCATCGATGCCAAGGGAGGTTTTGTAACGCCCGGAGGTGTTGACTCTCACGTCCATTTCGCACAAGACAATAGCCCGACTGGTGATGATTTCACAACTGGCAGTCGAAGTGCCATTGCTGGCGGAACCACCACCATCCTAGCCTTTGCCTCTCAACTCAAGACGGAAACTACCGTCATTCCTTGCCTAGACAACTATCTACTGCGTGCCAAAGACCAAACGTACTGCGATTATGGCATCCATCTTATCCTTACCAACCCGACTCCTGAAATCATGAGCACTGAGATGCCCTTACTGATCAAGCGAGGTATCACCAGTGTAAAGCTGTACATGACCTACGAGCCCATGAAACTTGGCGATTCCCAACTCCTGGAAGTCCTAATGTCAGCCCGAGCCCTGGGATTTACCACCATGGTCCACGCCGAGAACAGCGACATCATCTCCCTCATCACTGACCGTCTCGAAGCAGCCGGCTATACAGACCCATTCTTCCACGCAATCTCACGCCCTCAAATTGCAGAAAACGAAGCCACATATCGCATCATCAGCTTGGCTGAACTGACGGATACACCGATCCTCATCGTGCATATGAGTTCCGAGATTGCCATGAAGCATGTACGGAAAGCCCAGACTCGGATGTTGCCTATTCATGCAGAGACTTGTCCGCAGTATCTCTTCCTTCTTTCTGAGCGGCTTAAGGGCAATCCTCAAGATACGTTTGAGGGTGCGAAGTGTGTGTGCAGTCCACCGCTTAGACATGACCCGAAGGATCTCGATGCTATGTGGCGTGGTATCGCAAATGGGACGTTTACAACTTTCAGCTCTGATCATGCTCCATCCACATACGATCATGCTGGCGGCAAGAAACTGGGCTTGAAGGACGGAATCATGAGATATCGAAACATTCCTAATGGAGTTCCTGGTGTGGAGACTAGATTGCCTCTTTTGTTCAGCTACGCAGGCAGAGAAAAGGACTCGAGATTGAGTCTGCAACGTTTTGTTCAGCTGACGAGTTCGGATCCAGCGAAACTGTACGGATTGGAAGGCACGAAGGGCAATATCGCTCCTGGTTATGATGCAGACCTGGTCATTTGGTACAACGAAGCCGAGTTGAAGGATGGAGTGACGATTGAGCAGAAGAACTTGCACCATGGGGTCGATTACACGCCGTATGAAGGTATGCATGTCAAGAACTGGCCCAGATACACTCTTTTGAGGGGCAAGAAAGTGTGGGATCGTGATGCGGGGGGTATAGTAGGGGAGGTCACTGATGGGCAGTTTTTGAAGCGTGGAATGGGTAAGATCGTCGTCGGGAAGACGGGTGGTGAGGTCAATGGAATGTTAGTTGGGGAAAGGGATTACTGGGCGTAATTTACCAAAGTTCCAGCCCGTGTGGGATGATCTGAAATCTAAATTTTCAAGTCAAGTGATATCCTCACCAGTTGTATCTTGACGGCTTACTTTGCGATGCTTATGATTTGTGAAAATTATCAGCGAAGCAGCAAAGAGTTGAGAGACGGATGAGACGGATGAGTCCTGAGTAATACCAGACCATTTTAAGAGCAAATAAGGATTTTGTCAGTTATCATCTTTCTATTATATATTCACCTCGCGCGGTTATAGTTCCTTTACTTGGGACAACGTCTGAGACGGCGACTTGAGACGGTTCTAGTAATTTCCTCAGCGATTCAAACTTGAATTCTTGGAACTTCTTCTGATCATTTTCTCGTCTTGAGTTCCCTCCCCATATTTTTCGAAATCTTGGAGACTCCCTCAATTCCGTAGCCGCCACTATCATGAAGATCTCACCAAATTTATCCTCAACCCAATTTTCAGAAACGCCTTCTTCGCTCATCATCTCAACTAACGCCACTCATGATACTTCTCCGCTTTAAATAAGATCCACAAATTCAGTCCCAAGGCCCGCTCAGTCCATCGCTGCCACAATCCCCGTCTCGTCTTCGCAGCTTGGCAGGTCTTGGCGGTATCTGTCAACGGCCTGAAACCCGACCCCACGTTACGCATTAACGTCAGTTCGTCCGAACATACGCCCAAAACTCTGTCGCAGGCTCAAACCCTCACCATCCTCACGACCGGATGAATGATGTGCGGAGGCTCTGCCAGGGAGCCAAGTCGTCTCAGCGGTCGCCAATGGGGTGCTCGTGTCACAGACACGGCGCCAACCTGCTTGTACTGTATCATGAACCTAAATTTGATTATGGGTTTGGAGCATAAGTAAACAGTTGCTGCCATTCTCTGGACCTGCATCAAACCTTCTTCAAAGCAATCATTTGACATCATTCTTTTACAAGTTCTGCGAACTTATTCCGTTCTCTATACATTCTTCAACGCATAACACCGCGAGCCGGTCTTTACATATTTGTCTATAATACCCTTTCTACCAAACAAAAACACCACTTCACCGTCAATATGCACGCCAAAACTATCTTCATCTCCCTTCTCCTCACCCTTACGGTCTCGGGTACCGTCCTGCCCCGCGGTAAAGGCAACGCCAACGCCAACGGTAATGCCGTCGCTCAAGCCAACAACGCCACCGTTGCCACAGGAGCAGCAGCTGGAGGAGCAGCCGGAAAAGCCACTGGAGCTGGAGCCGCCAAGGGAGCAGCCAAGGGAGCAGCAGCTGGAGCCGCAACTGGAGCAGCCGCAACTGGAGCAGCCGCAACTGGAGCAGCCGCAGGTGGAGCCACAGCAGCTGCTGGAGGGGCCGCTGACTTTGGTACTTGCACTCCAACCATGGACTTCCAGCTCGGACGTGCAGGTCGCAAAGCCGACGAAGGCACCTTCTTGCCAACCGACCCCGTAGTTGCGGAGGGACAACAGGATGCGTTGAACCCCAACATCATCACCAACCGAATTTGCGATCAGTTGACCAACGTTTGTGGTGCTGATCAGGCGGCGGTGGACTTGTGTACTGCGGCCCAGGCTACTGTTGAAGGGTTGGGAACGAAAGATGCAACCACAGCGGATGCTTTCAACGCTGCGCTTGGATTTTAAGTGTTAGTTGTGAAGATTGGGAGCTTGGAGAAGCTGGCCTGGTGGAGGGAAGCCGAGCTGGGCTATGCATGTAGATTGGGTTAAGGTCTGGGGGCGCTTCTTGTATTTGCTGTGTACGAAATGGCTAGCATGAATGAATAACGATACAAAGCATGCTAGAATATGAACAGAACCTATGGTGACGTTAATGGATATTTATCAATGGGGAAGTGGAGAAAGACCTTGCCAGCTATTTCCTCTCCCGGCGGACTGCAGCGCTTCCGCTGTGTAGCATGGCTACTGTTGTCCCTAATTCACCCCTGTACACTGTATTTAAGCATATTTCTTTAGCGTCGAGAGGGAACACTCAGCCCCGCCAAGTATTTTCTCATGAACCATCCTGACAACAATCACCCACAACAAGCCGAACATTCTCCTATCGTACAAATCACTAAAAAATCTGGTAATGAGATCCACTAGGTCCTTTTAGCCTCGCGCTATACTAGTAAGATTTGGTTCTAAAGGCGCTCCGGCACGGTCCGCGAACCAGACGAGACGAGCCGACATTCCTAGGTATTTGAACAGGCATGGAAATGGGGTTGCTCTTCGGTGCGAAAATGCCATCGCAGACCTGGCATCGGCCTCAAGTATGAATTGCGAAGGCTGGGAAGGAAATGGGCCTCCCAGTTACAGAAGAAACGATTGGATAAAATGAAGGCACATTGAGATGACAGAGCAGAACTTCGAGGTCGCTGTTGAGTGAAGAGAAGATTCGCGGCCTGTGTATAGGCTCACTGTCGGTCATCACGCTACCCAATGGCTGCAAGACCTAGTAATGGACTTGGAGAATATCGAGAGCGTCAGGACGACCTCAGGTTTAGAGGTGCTCAGGACACAACTAGCATGCAAGCTAGCTTTGTGTCGTGAAAGAGGAAGGAGGAAAGAACGATCTGATTGAACGTCTCAAAAAGTCAGAGTTCTTCGCGCCCCTTTGGAACGATATTAATGGAATGCTAAGCTCGAAGAATTTCATCAGGAGGTCTCTAGAACTAGTAGTGAGCTAATGCGGGAAATATGGCGAGGTGTAGGAGGCGTTAGAGAAATAAAAGTATAACAAATATATCAATGCTAGTAAGGCTGTTGATCTGAGCGTTTAAACCCGGCTAGAATGGCAGAAGAATTTAGAGTTTGCGGCGGAACAGAATAGATATGCCGATTGCCCGCATAAAGTGGACATTGACAGGTATCTGAATGCCGTTCAATGCGAACTTACGGAAAGACGTTGGACTTTCCGGCGGCGTAAAGAAAGGGCAGCAGAAGGCGCGTGGAGGGAATCACCCAGCCTCATTTCACTATCTCAACAATCTTCCTCGCCATCTCCGGCAGTGTGTCAGCTATGCCATCCATCTGTTCACCCCCAAAAAATCCGAAAGGCTTCTTTTTCCACGACTGCGGACCATAGCCCCCTTGATCTATTCCCTTTCATTAGCAGCTATACAGATGTCATTTCTCAGCCCTAAGACAGGATGCGCAAGATAGTGACTTCACAGAAAGACGCTCGACCTCGCTACTCTTCTCACAGAAAGAAAATGCAAAGACGTTTTAGCATGAAACCTCTATCACGTGCAGAAAAGAGAAACATGTTTCAGAGCGGTACGGACATTTTGTACCCCGCATCAGCGAAAACAATCCTCCCGGAACTCCAAAAAACTCAAACTTTCAATCGATTCGGAACAGACTTCTGTTCTTCCAGCCTCGGCTTTACACAGCGTTCTGACAGCATCGGGAACGAGTCTTCCCACCCATCATGCAAGGTCCCGTTGACAGTTGAGCTCCGAGGCAGGCGGAAGGAACAAAATACTCTAAGAACTGTTGAAGGATTAATGTCGTGTGACCATCACAACATCAATCCGGGCATCCGAGAAATGGCCAACTGCTCGGCAGAACACGAAATGCTACATTTCGTCTGATGAAAAAGGAAATACAAATCGCAACGTGTGGAAGATGCGCAGTCAGCGCATGATGGTTGTCTTGGTGAGAGTTTACTGGACTCTGCACAGAAGCTTTCAAAGGATCAGATATCTAGACTCGCCAGTTTCAAATGGTCGAAAGCGGACAGAATACAAAGCAAGGGAGCTGATTGGCGCGCTGGGTCGAGTCGTCATTGATGATTGATCAATGCAAACGCTGATCCCTGAACTTGACACTGCCGCCACTCCGGGTTTCCAAGCAAAGACGCGAAAGCATGACAGAAACCCAGCAAAGCTAGCGGATGAGTAAGGGTCCAATTGCCGTGTAACGATGATGAAAAGAAAATGATTTGAGATTCCAAAATGTTTAGCTCTTTGCACAAGCAGATCGTGGAGTCGTATAGAGTCGTAAATTCGTAATTGTGAGAGGCAGTGCAAAGGGACAAGAATCTGACAAGACAGTTTTTCCTTGGAAAGTAGGGTGTGATGACAAGCCACCGTGAGGAGATGTTTAATTGATTCCACATGTCCAGTAGACGCCTTGCAGCTTGGCAGACTTTGCTGGCCTCGCAGTGGTTGCTTGATACCAGAAGTTCTTCATGCCTAGCGTAGAGCTTCCCAATGGAGATCTTGTGGCTGCCAGGTGCGTACTCGCATGCGCATCTCAATAATACTGTACAATCGAGGGCAAAGAAAGGGCCACAGTTATGATGAAAAGATTGAAGCTGCCCAGGTGAGGAATTCCTGCGAACGCCAGTATCAGTGACTCAGTGCCGGGCTTTGCGTTGCAGAGCATCAAAACCTTCGCCCTCTGATCGGCTGTCTAGAGGTCCGCAGGGCAATGAGGGGTCGTTCCAAACCAGACGGAACAGCAGAACCTGGACGATAGTCATGCCTAGTTCATGCCCTCCCAGTAGAACCCGGCATTCATAGCAGCACCGCAGCGCGTCCAAACAGCTTCCCCATGATCTGCGTTTAGGGCCTTTCAGCGCTGGATCGCTTAGGCCTGTGCCTGTAGCAGAAGCTGGGTGCAGTAGTCATGGCTTCGAACAGACCGCTGGAACAGAGTTTAGAGCATACTGTATTGAAGCACAGTTATTGTTATTGTTGTTGCCAGGCCTTGGAGTAATAGTAAACGTTATTAATTGTAGTTGTACGAGTGATATGTACTCACCCGTTAGTAAGACCTCGTCGCTCGCTTCTTTCACCTTGGGCGCATTATCATTATCCAATATCCCGCTTGGCTCTGATTGCCGTCTCCAACTCCAGCACGCCTGCCTCTCGGTCTCGATGCTTGCCTAGGTCCTAGGCTCTGTCGCCATCACTCACTATCATATCTCTCTCCGGACTCTAGTCAACATATTCTCTATCCTCCATCTGGCTCTCTCCTCGTCCGCCATCATCCGGATATGAGAGCGCGACGCGGCCTAGATACCCCAATTGCTTACTCTCTTTCGTTGTCTTTCCTCTCCTCTCTATAATCACTCTATAATCATGGCGACGTCGACCGTTGCGCGGAGGAGCATACCCGGCTTCCTCTCGACTCTGATGCTCCTGGGCGTGGCGTACGCGCAGACTGTACAGCCCTCTAATAGTTCCACAGCGAACGAGATCACAACCCAGATGAGATTGACTGGAGGACCTCTTTTCCAGCAACAGCAGCCGTATAATATCCTTCCTCTGACTCCGAACGTTGGCCAGAATTCTCCGAATCCAAAATCTGTAACGGTCAGTACGATTGAATCCCGCTCCCTCCCTCAGCCACCCCATCCCGCCTTATGCATACGCATGGCACATGAGACCTGAGTATTTGAGAAATTGGCTGACACCACCCGCTCCCTTCAGGTCCTCGCCTTCTCCGGCCCTTTAAAACTCGCAGACTCGCAGACTTATATGAACCTGACCGCCAACACGGACATCGCGTATATAAGTTGTGACTCGGATAACTCGAATATCGACGCTTCAACAGTGCTCGCGAATGCAGCAAATCTGCACCCGAAAGTGATTGTTCTCTACAGCTTACAATTCAATGAATGTAACGCGACGAATCCGACGAATCCGCCATTCCAGACTTTATATTCTATGACCTCGGTTGAAGACGCTCAAGAAGTATACAATACAATCGGACTCTATCCATCAACAGCCAACAACCCTCTGCTACAAGCCATGATCGGAACCAATACCACCACCGCTTCGGGGGCTTCACCAACCAGCGACAGCAATCAAGGCGGACCGGCTCCAACTACGGCCGTCGCAATGAGTATCCTCTACAGCATCACCGGTATCATTACCCTGCTATTTCTGATCATCATCGCCACCGGCGCCGTGCGGGCACACAGACACCCAGAGAGATATGGACCTCGAAACGGATATGCAGGAAGACCAAGACAGAGTCGTGCGAAGGGACTGGCAAGAGCTATGTTGGAAACACTACCGATTGTCAAGTTTGGAGATCCAGAGCCGGTCAAGCCGGGAAGCAGAGATGCCGAACTTGAGGGCGGGAGTAGCCATGCGGCCCCTACCGAAACCACACCACAGCAAGAAGGTACCACAACTACGCAGCCCAAGTCTCTTCCAGTCGAAACCGCGGCCGTACCATCGGGTATGGGAGCAGCACAAGAAGGTTCTAAGAAAGAGGATCAAGAGGCGGCTGCTGCAACAACCCCGCCAAAGGAAGGCGAACTTGGATGCTCAATCTGTACGGAGGATTTCACGACCGGCGAAGATGTCCGAGTTCTACCGTGTAAACACAAGTACCATCCTGCTTGTATCGATCCCTGGCTATTGAACGTGTCTGGAACTTGTCCATTATGGTAAAATATCCCTCAGTTCCCCCGAGACCCATTTCGATTTACATTGCTAACTAAACTCACCTCTAGCCGCCACGATCTTCGACCCGAAACAGCCGGAGGCTCGAACCACGCAACCGAAGACAGAGCATCGACAGACCTTCCACCTCCTCTGAATGTGGAGGGTGAGGGTGACAACGCCGACTCATCCGAAGATGCAGCGACTCACCAACGACGTCGCAGGTCTCGCTTCTTGGACCTAAGCAGACTACGAACCGCACCTCCGGAAGAGCGGATAGCGGCATTACGAGAATTGAGAGAGCAAACCCGGACGGAAGAGCCGGTCGAGAACGCAGAGGAGCAGCAGAGCAGGAGAGCGAGGCTGACGGGTCGTCTGCGGGACACATTCCGGATTCGAACTCGGACGCAAACACAACCTGCACCACAATCATGACGATCCGGTGCAACATGAGTAGCTTTTTGATGGGGGCTGGAGACCTTACGAAAACAAATACAAACATGACATGAATGAAATTGGGATGGGCTTAGGTTCAATATGCATAGACGGCGTTAATTGGGTTGAATACCTTGGGCAGCGGAACGGAGTCTTGAGTCTACGCACAGCACGGGGGGTTAAACTGAATCTGAATCTGCGAGGTATAATGTATTGTAATATACTTGGACACTCACACTGCAAAGGGTTGGGATGTGGATACGGCGTGGGGGAATTCGTTGCTACAAATAAAAGAAGACATAACTCCATATATCATTCCACTACACTGCCTTCGGCCTCTCATTCTTCCTTCCATGCTTCGCATCATTATTCTTCCTCTCCGTCAGTACCCATCCCTACTAGATATCACAATCACAACCACTGTACTATAATCAGCATACTCAAATCGAGTCATTAAATCCCGCCACTTCCCTTCGCTCACTTCAAAAACCCACCCTCCCTCCAAACCCCAACATTCTTCTTCACCCACCTCCCATTAAACGCCTCACAAGCAGCCAGCGCTCCCGACACACCTTCCGTCTTGCCTGTCTCAAACACCCTCTCCTCCTCTTCACCCTCCCCAACCATATTCTCAAAAAACTGCAACAATTTCAAGCCCGGCACATCATCAGGACTAACCCCCTCATCCGCCAACCCATTCAGTCTCTCAACCCATTCCCTCATACTCACAACCTCAACCTCTTTCTCTATCCTCAACATCTCAATAAGTTCTTCCCACTTAATCCGTTTCGGGTTCACTATATTATGAACTTCATATCGTGTTTCAGAAGAGGAAGTGGTGAGGAGATCTGTGATGGTAGACGCAGCGACGTCGACGGGAATCCAGTCTACGACTTTCCCGGGGAAGCTGGGGATGGCGTTCATGGAGGGGTGGAGGGAGGTGGCGAACATGATGGGCCACATTTCGGAGGTGTTCCAGTGGCCTGTTGAGGTGGAGCCGCAGAGTTGGCCTACGCGGAGGAGGGTGGTGGGGATGCTGAGCTGCAAGGAGGCGGTTTGGGAGATTCGCTCGACTGGAGAACTTGTTAGCTGGGAAGAGGGTAGGGGAAAGTGAAATCTCCTGGCGAGGAGAAAGGAACGTACGTATATATTTACTCAACGCGTATCCCGTCCCCAATGCCACCTCGGGATTGTTTCCTAGTGGGGATTCAGGAATGGAGAGAGGAGAAGTAGGACCCATGCAGGTGGATATACTACTTGTAAGTGCGAGCCTGGCGTTGTTTGGGGACGCGTGGATGAGCCGGAGGAGGGACATTGTATCTATTTCCCTATTCGTTAGTAATATGTACTCAAGTTCCAATTCAAATATAAGGAGGGGTAAGGAGGGGGGAGAAAAGAAATAGGGTAGGGCAATTTACTCCTCAAACAATCCCCCACAAAATCCTCAACACCCACATTGAAATCCATCTTCCACGCATTGCCCATCACCCACGTCACATTGCTTGCAATCTCCGCATACTTCCCAATATCCAGTCCAAGCAATGGATCCGCCATGCTGAAATTCACGACCTCAATTTTCCCATTTTCATTCAAAATCGAAGTATTGATTCCTCGACTTTCCAAGGATTTCGCTAGTTTGGCGACATGGTTTGGGCCCCGGACCATGGCGTAGATTTTTTCGATTTTTGGGGAGGAGGATAATGTTTGTAGAAGCGCTGTGCCTAGACTTCCGCTCGCACCAGTCAACAGTACGGTCTCTTTCCCGCTCCTCTGAGTCTTTTTCTGCGTTGATTGAGGCCAAGATTGGAACTCGGCTTCTAGATCAGCGATGATGCGTTTCGTTATCTCTATCGCTGTCGGCTTGGCTGCTGAGTTCGATGTTGGAGATGGAGTCAGGAAGTCGACGAGTTGTGAGATAGATGGGTTTTCGAAGATAGAGGAGAGAGATACGGTGCGCTGGAGATATGTGGAGAGGGAGGTACGGAGGGGAAGAGCGAGCCGGGAGTCGATGCCTAGGGTGTAGAAGGATGTGTGGGACTGTATTTCACTTTCTGGTGTCTTTGATAGTGTGGAGAGAAGCTTTCGGAGGTAGGATTCAAGTGGTTGCTGCTGAGAACTGGAGAATTTTGATGAGACGGGGTCCGTGTTGTAGAGAGAGGCGATTTCGGAAGCATAGAGAGATTCTGCCTCCTTGCGGCGAACATTTCCTTTTGGGGTTACCGGGAGTGATTTTCTTGTGGGAAGGAAGTATATCATATGGCGGAGGACTTGAGAGTGTGACGGGTAGCGTGCATTGGCATGTTGAACCGCCTCCCAGACGCCATTCCGGGTCCCTTCATCTTCAACATCATACCCTTGGTTGGCTTCGACTAACAAAGCGACGCACGGCTTCGAATGCCCTAGTGCAAGCACCTTATGGATCATCTTGGAGCTCGACTGAATATCAAGCTGCAGCGGCCCCGCACTCGTATTCTCCCCATTCGAATGGACAAGAATATCATCTTTCCTTCCCTGCAGCGTATAAAATCCACTTCCAGGTGGATCTTGCAGAAACAGATCATTGGTCCGGTAGGGCTCATCTGGGTTCTTGCCTTCCCAGAGCTCAGCTGCGAATTCAAAGCCCTTATAGACTATACATTCATAGACTCCTTTCCCCACTTCTTCCATCTTTAGAAACCGATTGTCCGGGTAGAGATTCCGGAAAGAATAGCACTTTGGATTCTCTCGCGTGTGAGGGATGGGCCGTAATGGGGGCCCGATCTCAGTGCTGCCGTAGGTAGTTTTAACATTCACGCCCGCGGAAACCAGGGCTGTAAGAATGGAGTCAGACAGTGCTGCTCCGCCTGGTTGGAGGACTTTCAAGCTTGTTAATGGAGTAAAGTCTCCCCCATTCTCGGAAATGTATTCGTACATATTCTCGATGAGTGTAGGTGCGCAGTGGACGCAGTCTACTGGGTGACCCATTGCGGAAAGAGTGTTCCAGGCAGAGAAGATGGTCGAAGAAGACGGGGGCCATGCAAGAGGAGGAAAGGAGAGAATCTGGCCATTTGGAAGGTTGGAGAGAGCTATGGAGATTCCGGCGATGTGGTATCTGGAAAGTTAGCTTGGCATAGTAGAATAGAGAAGTAAACTTACAGGGGGAATAAGAGAAACCAATTATTTACGTCAAACTCCTGAAATAACCGATACATCCTTGCAATGAGCATCATGCTCCTATTCGTATGTATTATTGGTTTCGGCATGCCAGTAGAGCCCGAGGAGTGGATGATGAACGAATGTCTTTCCCAAGGATCCCCTAAATCTTGAAATTTGACAGCATCGACTTCGGAATATCTGGTATTCGGATTCTGAGGTAAAGTTTCAATCATTTCCAATTTTCGAAGTCCATTTGTATCCGCTTTAGTGTTTTTGGAGTCTGTGATAACAGCAAGGGCTTGGCAATTTTGCAAAAGGTAGTGAAGTGCACTCAAGGTATTGGATTCTGCTAGAAGAAGAACCCTGATGCCTAACTTCTGTAGAGCTAATTCAGTGCAAAAGTACTCTATGGTCTTTCCTGCTCCAAGGAGAGCAATCGTTGGTTGCTTTTGCGATGAATTGGCTTCATTAAGCTCTTTCTCGAGCTTCTTGGCATAAGACAACGCAATGTGTTCAGTAATACGATCAAACTCATCCCAAGTCATGGACTTGTATGGAGTGGTCGCCTCGGCCGAAACGGGATACAAAAAAGCCTTCTGGCTTTTGTACGCAGCACCATCGTGTCTGACCAAGGCTCCAAGACTGACAAGCTTTGGATCCGAATATCGTTTTGAATGAGGATGCCCGTGTAACCACCAACGCTTTCTTGTTTGCTTCGAAGCCTTGTCCGATACAACGACCGAGGGATCAGAGCATATAGGAACAATCTTAGCGGTTATTTCGTCGACATGAGGAGACTCGAGCAACATAGGAGCCATGATGGGCAGGGAAATGATGATCGAGTAGGAACACCGGAGAAGTGAATCAATCGCCACCAACAGCGCATATAAACAAGCACCATAACGCAATACCCGGCAATAAACAGCGTTGAAAACTCTCGCGGATCAAAGTCTCCACTCCACCAGTCCACATTCGCCATCACGGCCTCAATGACAGGTCATGCCAGATGCCCATGATTAAGCAGCCACAATGCTTACCATTTTCGGGGAAGCAGTTAGAGCAAGCTGTAGATGATAGCGAAAGTGGGTAGCATGTGGCGAGCAAGGCTGGCTGCTGTTTCCTGTTGTCCAACCTCAAATCAGTCCTAATCCATGAACCATAATAACGATAAGACGGCAACCAAGCATAGCGCAGGATAGTATGGCCGCTGCTCCACATTATTGCCTTGCCCTCCCCAAGTTGCCCTCCAGCGCGAAGCCCTAGGATGGATGGAGGATTCGCCGAACCATTGCCGCGACGGGCGGCTCTCTGGGCGGTTGCGGGCCATGATCGATGATGGCTGAGGTGAAAGAGAGCTGTGTATCGTCACAATCATGAGGTTGATCGAGGCGAGGGCCAAGACTGCCCCGCGACTCGCGAGTGCAACACGACCAAGCAAAGCCGCAAATGGAGAAAAGGAGATCGAAAGGAGGGGTTCAGCCGAGCCAGTTCGGAGCATGTTGTCCACCCCGTGGCTGCCCTGCGCTGTCCTATCGTTCATCTGGATCTATCGATCCGGCGAACGATCAATTAACTATTGCGGGGCAAGACGCCCTGCTACTGCAGAGGTTGCTGCACAGCTGTTTTTGGGGCCTCGGACCCTGTACAACCATTCCCTTGGATTCTGCGCCAGAGGCAGCATTGGGCCACTGCGCATTAAGTGGCGGGCAACGCCTTTTACCAGCGGCCAAGAGGACCCGATAAGATGCGGAGAGGCTGGGCGCGGCGAAAACATGCCATTTGCTGGGCTGGGGTCAATGGGCGAGATCCTCTATTCTTGGACAAGCGTCTGGGAGAGATAGGTAACGGTTGCATCGTGATCTTGATAGGAAGCTTACGACTTCAGGGTCCAGGACCTCAATCCGATATGATAGTGATATCGATGACTGAGTGTGATCGAAGCTTTGACACTGTTGATATCTCCTGTCTTTGCAACAGCATAAGTCAAGTCCTCCTCCTCCTTGCTTAAGTTTGTTTTGTCGTTGGTTTTGTTTGCCTCTGCTCCTTCGCTCCAAATTTTATTTTTGTGGGTCGTCAGCACTTTGTTATCATTTCTGCCAAGCAGCACGTACAGTTGCGGTAGCGAGGTCGTGGACGACAAGCTACCTTCATATAATTCTCAAGTTTGCCTGCATATCAATATTCATGGCTCCTGGTTTCGTTGAGCGCTTCAGGCTGCGTTCTGAGCCAGGCTCGTTTGCGACGGGCCTCAATGGACTCAGTTCGAACAAAGACCTCGACCCAGTCCCATTTGAGTCAGAGGAAAGAAAATGGACCTGGCCGTCGCTGTTGGGCTTTTGGATCGCTGAAGCCTTCAGTATTTCCATGTATCAAGTTGCCTCGTCTTCAATCACGAAGGGTTTGAGTCCGGGATTGGCAATTTTGGCCGTCATCGTTGGCCATATCTTAGTATGCATTCCCGCAATGGCAAATGGCTATATTGGTTGCATCTACGGTATCAATTTCCCTGTTCTGATGAGATCTACTTTTGGAGTATGGGGAGCATATTTCGCAGTCTTCATCCGAGGTGTTGTAGCTTGCATTTGTACGTGTCCAATCCTCACACGTGTCTGCATTTTTAACTCTATATAGGGTTTGGTACTCAAAGCTTCCAGGGAGGCCAGTGCGTACAAACGATCTTGGAAGCAATTTGGCCTTCTTTTACAAGATTTCCAAATCATATTCCAGCCAGCGCACATGTCACCTCGGCACAAATGCTCTGCTTCTTCCTCTTCATCATAATCCAATTACCCCTCTTGTGGCTGCACGTTTCTAAATTGAGGTACTTGTTTATGGCAAAGACGATATTGATGCCAATATTTGGTCTCACATTGTTCATATGGGCTTTAGTCGCAGGTATGTTCACTTCACCCTCTTGGTTTTTTCTTCCCCATCTAACACATCGTTAGCCAAAGGTTTCGGGCCGACCTTCTCGAAGGGTACTCACATTAAAGATGGAACTCCTGCAGTGGTGGTCTTCTTTCAGTGCGTGACTACAACTATTGGACCTAAAGCGACCCTTGCATTGAACATGCCCGATTTTACTCGATACGCGAAATACCCAAAGCAAGTATTTTGGACACAAGCCACCGGACTTTGCGTGCTCGTCACGCTGTGTGGAATTCTCGGAATTACAGTCACTTCCGCAACCCAACAAGTCTACGGCGTGACAACCTGGAATCCGCTACAAGTTTCTCTTCTATGGGAGAACCGAGCAGCCCAATTTTTCTCGGCCCTTTGCTGGATGTTCGCGGTTATTGGGACTAACATCTCCGCAAATTCGGTCTCCTTTTCCAATGATCTCTCGCTTTGGTTTCCAAGCTGGATTGATACTCGAAGAGGAGCATACATTTGCTGCATAATCTCAGTCGCTGCCACGCCATGGAATATCCAATACTCCGCAGCTTCCTTCTCCGCTTTCTTGGGAGGATATGCCATGTTCCTTGGTCCAATCGCTGGCATCATGATGTCCGATTTCTGGGTCCTAAGAAACCGTCATCTCAATCTTTCGAGCTTGTATCGGCACCCAGATATTTACTCCTTCTTTCATGGCTTCAATCTCCGAGCCTTTGGAGCATTCATTTGCGGTATTGCACCAAACTTGGCGGGATTGGCGAAAGCAACCGGCGGTGTAAAGGTACCCAAGGGAGCTACTTATGTGTACAGCTTGAGTTGGTTGGTTGGCACAATCGTTGCATTTGTTGTTTATACTGCGGCAGGTAAAATCTGGCCGATAGAGGAGAAATTTGATGACGCCCAGGTAATGGATGGTGTTGAGCGGTCGAGCCTGAGCAATAGTGACGAGGAAGTGAAAGTTACGGCAAACGAGAAGGTGGCGAATTTCTAATTAGATTTAGACCTTAGACCTTGAATTTAATCAATGTTGGAAATGTTCTGATCACACAAACCGAAGGCGCATTCCCTTGGGAGGCATCGAAGCCACCCAGACATCGCCCCTGTTCGAGATGATAGTTTCCTTATTGAATTACATATAGACCAGGCATTAAGAGCCAAGATCTCAAACGTCTCTTTCTTCGAAATGTACCAGCTTCGTCGAAGCACAAAAAAGGGTCAGAGATTAAATCAGGGGGCTCTAAGCGAGCTGCCAGTCGCTGAAAGGAGTTTTCGCAGGCTTGGCACTCACACAACCTCGAGGCTATGCAAACATCAATGACCGGTCATCTCCAGCGTGAGGCTAAACAGCAATCCTTCGGAACAGAACTTATCTAGGAAGGAGCGAATCCAGCTCGTATATCTGCAGAGGCCTCCGCCAAGACATCCGTGGTCCGTGACCTCTAACCATCAGGCTCCAGCATTAATGAGGCACAGTCTTTATATCGACCTCTCACCTCGAAATTGAGCTCCAGGCCTTGACTTCGAGACCATTGAATAATTGTTCTCAATTACTTGTGTATTTATAATACCGAATGAGAAGGCTGGAAGTCCTTGACCATTCACACATTCGTTCAAGATGGCGCCAAACGCCTCAGATCCCAAAGACCTCAAACTGGTTCTAAACCCAGCCAAACGCCGCGCTCTCACTATCCTCATTGGCAGCATCGTAACCCACATGCGCAAACAAATCGAACACACCTTCGATCCCTCTCCACACCAAGAACCGGCGCCTCTCCTGGTCAATCCAGAGAATCCACGTGATCAGCCCAAAATCGACCCAGAGGAAGAAGCACGCCAGCGACGCCTCGAAGCCCGTCTCGAGCGCTCACTCTCGAGTCCCAAGTTACGAGAGCTCAAACGAGATGCGCTCTCATACTTTGACAAATGGGCGAACGAAGTAGCCCGCGAGCTGAGGAAACTCACCGATGGATCAGAGGATCCAAGATCTGAGCAACGACGACGAGAGTGGCTAGCCACGAGGAACCCACCACCTCCTCCTTACCAGCCCAACCCACCTGATTTCTTCAAGACCCCAGAGGCAGAAGCAGCTGCTTTAGTCGCTGAGAAAAAGGAGGTGGAAGAAGCCAAAGACGTTTCGATGCTCCAATCACTTTATCCACCAGTAGCAACACGTCTTACCACCATCTCCAAAGATGACCGTGTTTGCGTTGTTAGTTGTATGGTGCTTCTTCTACTGAGCCTGGGTCATTATTCCGCGCATTCAAGAACGCTGCTTTGTTACTTGACGAGTAGTTTTGAAGTCCCGATGAGCGTGTTGATTGCAGAAGAGACCGAAATTGCGAAGACGTTGATGCTGGCTTCTAAGACCCTCACTGCGGATGCCGAGACGAAGAAGAGGCAAGCTGAGAATGCTTCGTCGAGGCGGTGGAAAGTTGGGCTCGCTTCTGTTGCTGGAGCGGCACTCATTGGTGTCACTGGAGGACTGGCTGCACCTGTTGTTGCTGGTGCGATTGGAGGAATCATGGGAGGCGTTGGGCTAGGTGGTGTTGCCTCGTTTCTTGGGATATTTGCCATGAATGGTGCGCTCGTGGGAACTCTGTTTGGTGCCTTTGGAGGCAAGATGACGGGAGAAATGATAGACCAGTACGCAAAGGAAGTATCTGACTTCAAATTTCTTCCTGTGGCCTCGGAATGGGGCGAGCATACCTCAAAACCCCAGACTGAAGAAGAATCTCGGCGTCTCCGGGTGACAATCGGGATCAACGGCTGGCTGAACTCCAAGGAGGATGTGATCAAGCCCTGGCGGATCATGGGGCACGACAGCGAAGTTTTTGCTTTGCGGTATGAGATGGATGCGTTGATCGAATTGGGGAACTCATTGAAAAGCATGGTCTCTTCGTATGCTTGGTCATACGTGAAACTCGAGATTCTCAAGCGCACAGTCCTTGCCACCCTCTGGTCAGCTCTTTGGCCCGTCTACCTCCTTAAAATGGCAACGAGTATTGACAACCCCTTCGCCGTAGCACGAAACCGCTCCGAGAAGGCGGGTGAAGTGCTAGCGGATGCTTTAATCAACAAAGCACAAGGCGAACGCCCAGTTACACTCATCGGCTATTCTTTGGGTGCAAGAGTAATCTACTCTTGTCTCAAATCTCTTGCGGAAAGAAGAGCCTTTGGCTTGGTGGAGTCAGTAGTCTTCATCGGCGCCCCTGTCCCCTCAAATGCAGACAACTGGCGCGCAATGCGCAGCGTTGTTTCTGGCAAAGTTTTCAATGTTTACTCCGAAAACGACTACATCCTAGCCTTCCTATATCGTGCCACATCTATCCAATTCGGCGTTGCTGGGTTACAGGAAATCGGCAATGTCGAAGGCGTCAGCAACTTGAATCTCAGCAAAGAAGTCTCAGGACATCTACGATATCCAGAACTAGTAGGCAAGATCCTGAAGCGAGTCGGTGTCGAAGGCGTCTTGGTTGAAGACGCAAGTATCGAGATTGATGTGGCTCAGGAGGGCAGCGAGATCAAGCTTGTGGATGAAGAAGATCTGATCGATTTCGGGGATTCAGAAGAGCAAAAAGATACCGGTCGATCGTTCAGCATGGTGGACCACACACATGATCCCCTTCTCAACCCTGCACCTCCAACACGTCCATCTGCTTCCACCTCATACTTAGCTGGAAGCAGCTTAAACATCATGGACCAAGAATCTCAACGACCCGGAAAACCCGCAACTCGCTCTCCTGCATCCCCATCTTACATGCCAGGAGGAATCCTAAACATGATGGACCACGATCCCCTCCTCAACCCCGCACCGACATCATCACGTCCACCACCATCAAACACCCGCTCCGCTCCAGCCTCCATCCCCCAACTAACATCCACCCTTTCACAAACCCACATCTCACCACCCCGCCCCTCCCAACAACCCTCAAAATCCACCTCCCAGATCCCGCAAACACACAATAACATCGAGGGTTACTCATCAGACGAAGACGGAGGTATCCAGATGATAGACAATGATTCAGATGGGGAATTGCAAGAAGTGGACTGTGAGCCTATCCCTGATGATTTTGAGCCGCCAATGAGTCGGAGTTCGGATGTTAGGGGGAGTGGGAAGTTGACTTTTGAGGGGCTGGAGCAGAAGAGTTTGGGTGGGTTTCCGAGGGGTGCTGTGAGGGGGGCTTCTGATGCGAGTGGGAGTGGGAGTGGGAGTCAGGAGAGGGCTGGGAATGGAGAGGGTAGAGGTAGTGGAGGAGGAGGAGGAGGAGGGAGTAAGGAGGAGAGTAGTGAGTGGGGGACTGATTGGTAATTTTTGTGGATTTCAATACCCATTTCGTAATTATCTTCGGGATCCAATGAAGGCAATAATGAACACAAAATACGCAAGAGAAGATTGAGGTTGCCTGCCTGTCAGAGCAAACTTCACACGTGATACACTAGTTATCTTCCGGTCTCTCATCGGTCGTTCAATATACTTTAGCTGGCTCCGGACTAAATGTGCAGACGTGCAACAAAAACTTTTTATCGTCTCTATCTAGGCTGGCCCTGTGGAGAAGAACTAAAATGATAAATGGGTGCCAAGCCAGCGAAGCTACTTTTTGGACTGGACCGGACCCGATGTATAGCTTTGACGTGGAGACCGATGTTGGGCTAGTTGAGCTGAGTAAACATCCCACTTTATAGCCTCAAGACTTTTGATTGCGACGACTACGACGACGACAGGGTACTTGCAGAAGCGAAGCAAGAAAAACAAATGAGACCCCTGGCTCGTAACAACAGACAACAGTTGTGTCTCCTCAGATCTCCTCCATATCCTCCAAATCATCAATGACAGGCCACTCACCAACCTCAACTCTCTCCGGCCTCACAAAGACCCCAAACTTAGCATCCCCTTCCTTTCCCCAATACCGTTTCCCCTTCAAACTCCCATCGTTCTTCCCAACCGGCTCATCAAGCTTCACTCCAACCCAAGCACCGCTCCCACCAGGAATCTCCTCCACATCCCCCACATACATAATCTCTCCTCTCTTCGCATCCTCGCCTCCAACCCTACATCGCTTGCCTACCTCAATACCCCTATCCTTAATCTCCTTTTCGAGAGCTAGAAACTTGGCTTGTTCGATGGAAGGAGCGTCTGGGTCGAAGCGGCCTAGCTTGTTGGCTTTTTTCCAGGCGAGTACGCTGTCAGTTTTGGTTTCGTAGACGGCGGTGGGGAGTTCGAATTTTGGGACTGAGGTGGGGTCTGTGTAGTTGGGTCTGGCGCCGGGGGGACGAGTGTCGGATACCTTTTAGAAAGCGGGTTAGTGCATTGTGAGATGAGACTTTGAAGGTATTGAGACCGGTTGGGCGATGAGGATGAATGATTGAGATTGAGAGCATTGAGAAAAGAGTAGAGTTTAGATCTAATAATAGAACGGATAATGTGATGCTGGGATTGTCTGAGCGTTCGGTAACGTTGGGTTCGACGGGTAATGTAGATCCGGGGAGGTTCAACGTGTCAAAAACATATTGATTGCCAAATGCGAATTAAGGAGTTGAGGATACAGTGGGGTAAGGGTTACAGCCATTCTTGCAAAAAGAATGGGAATAGACACGATAGTCGATACGCCCCAGTCCCGGATACCCTGCGGAAGCCGAGCGCCGGATGGATTGAAAATGCAAGGAGCCTCCAAAATTTGGTGGATCTTGAAGGGATAAACTGAGTCGCAGAGCTGGGAAACCAAGCATGATGATAGTGAAGCTTTCCAGTTATCAAAAAATGGAGATATTATCATGCCAAGCTTCTCCACGATTGAAACAAGGCCCGATATAGATCTGCAAGATTGGTGCGCTCGGTAGCACAAAGTTTATCTTGTAACCTTGACTACACATCAAGATCTAGATCCTCGACTCTGCCAAGATAATGACGCTCATAAAAGTCTTCATAGCGAGCGTCGGATAGAATTTCAAGCAATTGAATTGCAAGGAATCAACCGTATGAATTAAGCAATAGGGTTTAAGCCAACGCGCCGCCGCGATTCTGCATTCCATATGCCAATACGCATGAGCATATGGTCTCTTTCTGTTCTATTACCCAAAGGGTATTGTTTGCGGATGGAAAAGCTACTTGCTTCGACGAGCCAATGACTGTTGATCCGGCAGTTGAATAAACTTTTCGGACAGCCTCTTGTCAAAGCACGAAGCCAGCAGGGCATCCGTCCCACTTGAGCACACCAAGGATTCAAGTCTCAATAGTCTCTTGTTCCGTTTCCGCACCAACACTAGGGAAGTAAAGGGAGTATCCGTTATCCACCCATCGCAATGTGAGTGCTTTTGACAGCTTTCACTCGTAGCACACTCCATATCTAGGCCCAAAATCAATGCATTCGACCTTCTGCGCGTCACATCACTAGGTGCGGCGGCGAAAAAGCTTTTTGACAGGTACGGCTTTTAAAACACCGAATCTCCAATAGTTCCGCCAAGAAATACCAAAACATCGCCTAATTCGTTCAAATCAATGTGGAATGAAAACACAGCGCTACTTACGTGAATCTCGGCGTACGGGGCCAGAGGAAAAGTCCCCAACTGGGTATTCTCCTCGTCAGAAGCTTCAATAGGCACGGATTGCTGGCTTCCGAGCTTCAACACCAGTCTCTGCGACAGAGGGGGGATGCCTGTGACGGGTTCTAGCTTCGCCTTAAGTTGCCCAATTGTCCACGACGGGGTGATGCGGCGCTCCGATGAAGAATTCTCCGACGTGACGAGAAGCGGCACATCGCCGGCGGTTTGCATACTCATGGCGGAAGATAATGGTGAGGGTATAATAATCTGAGACCGGTGGTGGCGGACGAGGCGTCCAGTTGCGGAAAGGTTTGTTTTCGCGGTTTTGACTTGGAGTTCAGGTAAGATATTAATAGCCTCAAATGGGGGAAATCCGGGAAACAAGAGTGCGGATGTAGGGTACTTCTTGTCTTGTTGTCGTTCGAGGATCGGACCTGGGGTTTCTGACAGCGACGTGTAACGTGGACGTAGATCTATCGTGCGTGATACCGGTATGTCTACCTTAATATGCGAGGCTGAGGGAGCGAGCCTTGCTGATGCCGTGTCGATATTATTTTGGGAAATGGGTGGTGATGGCAATGTCTCAGAAATTTTGGCAGGCATCACCACCGCCACCACCACCACCACGCAGCAATCACGCCTCAAACCCGACTAGCGCCAAATTTGAACGCCAAAACGATGTTCCTAGGTCTCTGATAAAACAAAGGCAAACTTATGATTTGGAAAACTTAATACCCTATATCCCGTATATCGTACTGAGGGATCTTAAGCTCCCAAGTGCGGTGCTGTTATGAATCTCATGAATCTTATGATAGGATCCTCGCGGATCCGAACTTCGTACCCGGTGTCAGGTCAGGTTAGGTCAGTGGAAAATGGAGGTTGGGCTGGCAGTCAGCCACACGAGCCCCTGGATTTGCACAAGCCACAGGGCCCATCGGTACCACATCTTGTATCTTTCTGTTACCGAAAGCGCAGCCTTGACAACAGCTCAAACGACATTTCTTCTATACGGCCATCAAACATAATTCCTTTTACATCTTCTGCAATTGTTCATCCAGTCTTTCCCGTCTTCCGTCCTTGGAGCGTGAGCATCCGCTACAATGGCGTTGTTGAGTTACAGTCCTCCCCGAGTGTTCCTGAAATACCTTTTGCTACGAATCAGTTTCACGTTCGCCGCTCGCTCGGACAGCGCAAGGCGCCGGGCTTTTCTGGAGCCCATTGGCCAATTCCCCCGTTTGCAGATCAGCCGTGACAGCAGGTCCATTGGGCGGCCGGGAAGCAGCATAATAGAATTGTTCATCGTGACAGCGACTGAGGGGTCTTGCGTTCGAGGCTGTGTAGGCCATGCTCCTCGAACGCTTGCTTGACAGGTCGCATGCAAAGCCTATCCAGGTCCGCCTGGCGACTTTGCATCTTGCATATTGCGACGTTGGTTTCCAGAAGTCACATCTGCCTCACCGCTCAAACAAGCCCATGGGTCCCTGAGACGGCGCCGCCAGCCCTGCCAGCTAGGGCGATCACGCGTGAAGCCTCATCGACCTAAAAACATCCCCACTTTGTTCTGGCAGATTTCTGGTGTTTTCACCCATCAACTAGTCTTTGCCATGAGTCGGAGGTCCATGATGGCCTCCTTCCAATTCCAATATGGCCTAGTTGGTGCATAGGCATAACGTCGGGCAAGTTTTGAGCGACTTGTTCTGCGTGGCCTAAATCAGGGAGATCGAGATCCCCTCTCTGCCGTTTGCGTTTCCACGTACCAAGTCCCAAGACCGGCACAATCGTTATTGTCAGCGTCGAACAAACGGACGAAAATCCGATGGTATCTGGCATTGCGCTGCAATGCGCTGCAATGCACTGTCAAACATGCAAATTACCTTTGAGTCCACGCTCTCACCGGGTAGCAGTCTAAAAGAGAACAATGACGGACTGGCCAACTCCATTAATGCGGTTCTGCTAATGCACGGCATCGTCGCCTAAACAGGGCTCATCACAGACCCTGCGACAAAAGCGGAACCGTCTGATCTTTCGGAGTGGTATTCTGTATGCCACTTCGCAGGCTCGACCGCCGTTATAGCCTGAGAATGAACGCTGCATCAAGCCTGCATTATCAAATCGCCGTTCATATAGAACAAATTGGAGCCGGTATAGAGTTCTGTGCCGCCAAGAAATCTTTATTTTGACCGTGTTTCCCGGCACGCTGGGGTACAGGGCTAACAATTGGTTTTTGCATCCCGCATTGGCGTTTAAGGTTCTCACACGAGATCTATTCGCAGGTACTCATGGATACCTTGTTTGGACCTCCTTCCAAAAAGACTCTGACTCAAAATCTTCGACGACTCTGTAGCCAAGCGTTGTCTCACATGACTGGCGTCTTTACACCGCCAGATGTGAGGTCCCGGAACAGCAGCACAATGGGCAAGCACATGGCAATTGTTTCCTTTGTGTTGGTAGGCGGATTGACCCATGTACAAACGGAGATGGTTTTCTCTCAGAAATGGACCCAAGAACAACGCAACATCATATTGCTTTTGTTTAGGCATCAAGATCCGAGCTGTTCTCGGCAAAGCCTTTAAGCTCACCACCTGGTGGTATATGGCCCCTACCTCCGTAGGTTTATTTCCAGCCAACAACTACTGACGTATAGGGTGGTATGGGGCCAAGTTGGGAACTTTGCTCACTGCTCGGTCAGGCTTGGGCAGCGGAGATCGTGGTTCATGACGGGCCTTCTGTTAAGTTCTGCAAGCCACGGAGATCATACACCTTGATCCCTGATCTACCCTGGAGTCGGTACCCTTGCCAACTTGACCGCCAGTTCGTTGGTTTGGCCCAGCAAACCAACATCTGAGGTGTTTGGTCGTCATCCTGAGTGGGCAGATGAATTCCGGCCCATGGCAATTCACGTTGGACAAGAACAAGCTTCATCTACAAATTTATCCTTCAAAACTACAATGCAATTGAGTAACCTATGTGAGGTACGGATTGCGCACAGACTTATGCCCAAAACGGTCTTGAGGGGTCGCACAGGAGTATGAGATTATATAAGAGTTTCAACCTCTCCACAACTGGTTTCAAGCGCGTTTTCCGCCGCCTACACGCTCAGTGCTCCAACTAAAAAGAGACCAAGAATAACGGCAAGCATACATTCATGTTCATGTTCATGCATGAATTCGTGGCCATACCCTAGCAACCCTTCCTCCACACTAGCCGCATCCCTGTTGCTCCCCCACCATGGATAGCACACTCTATCTGCATCGCGCATCTTCCCGACAGACTGTCCAGCTCATAACCATGTACCGGCTTGGAGATCATGAGTTCGAACAAGTTCCTTGTCTCTTGAAGCTCAACAAGTAAAGCTAGAAGTACTGTTCCGTTGGCGCTGGCCATTCTCATCTCCTCTGGTCTCATCTTTGGCGATTGGCCAGACCTCAGACCTATTCTTGCCAATCATCTGGATGGCTGTCACGATCTACGCGAGCCACGCACTTGCTATTTGAAAAGCCTTGAAATAGGGACACTGTCCTCATCGGAAGCGGCTCGAATCGTCTCAAGATCCTTCCTGCCGAATGCTTCTGAGCGATCAAGATCACCAAGTGTTACTTTTTGCTTGTTTCACGTCAGGGACTTTGATCCTAGCTCTCCAAACGGTCTTCCGGTTCTTTCGTTCCTTTTGGCTATCAAAACATCTTTCACGCGTTGAATGAGCTGATAGCCGGCATTCACGCTCGTTCATCAAGGCCTCCCATCGACGAGGAGAGCTTTCACCCGCAAGATTTACGCTACAACGATATCATTACAGCTCGTATCATCCGTTCGCACATGATTCCGTCAGCATTGACGGCATCGACGATTCCAGACCGTCACCGTGGATATCTCCCTCCTCCTCAAGGCTCCGGACTCAAATGAGTCTTCATCATCGCCACCGCCCCACAGACACCACACGCGATCGTCTTCTGTTCCATCATCGGGTATAGAGGAGGGTGCTGCATATGCACTCGCCGACCCTGGCGCAGTGAGTGGCAAACGCAGCATGCCTCCCCATCCATCAGAGTCTCCAGCTAAAAAGCAAAGCAAGTGGTCGGCGGAAGAAGATGCTCTAATCATTGATCTCAGAGGTGGCGGAATGAAGTGGGAGGACATCTCCAAGAGACTTCCGGGACGTAGCGCTATTAGCTGCCGGTTGCATTACCAGAACTACCTGGAAAGACGAAGTGAATGGGATGAAGAGCGAAAGAACAAGCTCGCGAGACTTTACGAGAGGTAGTGCCCTAACTCAATGCCCTCTTGAAGAACTCTCCTTCCCCTTTCCCAAATGCAGTTTCGCCAGAGGCAAGACTAACCAAGACACCTAGATTCAAGCCGGAAATGTGGTCTAAAGTTGCAGAAGAGATGGCCGTTCCATGGCGCGCAGCCGAAGCTATGCACTGGCAGCTGGGCGAAGCAGACATGGCTCGTCGCGCCGGCGTCGTGCCATTCTCTCTTTCCAGCGTCACACTGGACGCGCCACCACCAGGCCACCGCTCTTCACCAACTCGAGGACACACACACTCACATTCTCACTCCAGCACAATTGGCAGCGCATCATCCAGCTCGCGATTCAGCAGACCAGTGACTGCGCAAGGTGCGCCGAGCGGAGGAAGTGGAAGGGGAAGCACAGGAAACTCGTCGAGAACGATTGCAGCGCGCAGAGAAAGCACGCCGAGGTCGGTACCGCCACCAAGTCCGAGTGATGGGCTTGCTTTGGCGCAGATTGGAGGGGGAATGGCGATGGGAATGGGTAGAGGGGGAGGTCAGATGCTGCCTAGTGTTGCGGAGATGACGACTGGTGTCAGTCCGTATAATCCGCCTGCGTATGCAATGTCGATGCCAATGAGCGGCGGAGGATATTCGAGTCCGAGTCAGATGCTTCCGGGAGTAGGCATGATGATTCCTAGGCCCGAGAGTAAGAGGAGAGGAAGTCCAGAGATGGGTCCAAGAGAGACAAGTCGACGGAGACAATGAAGCGCGATTTGGCGGCGACGAATTTCAGGTCTTGAGGCGCACTGCGGATCCTTTTGGTGGGAGACGGATAGATCGCGAGAACAAACTTTTGGTGTTCAGGTTTCGAGCATGAGCATAGGAGCTTGGTATGGAATTGGTTATGGTTAGCATGAGATGAGAGATGTCTGTGATGACTTGCATACGATGGCATGGGGTTCGAGGTGGCATTTGGTGTTCTGGAACAAGATATTTTCCTTCGTTGCCTTCTTGATTGTATTAGGAAAATCGTTCTGTACAATTAGGACGTCAAAATTATCATCGATTGATCTGAAATCTAGTTTTAGGTCTTCAACCCTCCGTTCGACGGCTGTTTGAACCGGCGTTGAGATTTTGTCGCATTCGAACCTATAAATGGGCGGAAGCCGGAGCTCGACAGCCTTTGTCGAAGCGGCTGATATTGATCTGCGGGAAGAATCCTTCCCAGAACATATCAAGCAACCGATTATTGCTTACCATCAACCAATAACCATATTTCCGCAATCCAAACCTTGAGGGTATAAACGCAACCGATTAACCGCTTTCAATCCTTAGCAGCTCTCCGACAAATGGCCCACCAATTGTCCTTTTCGTAGCCCGATTCTACCACCTCTCCCCCAACTTTCACAATATCCTCCTCCAACTCACCACCTCGATACAGATGGTAATACCTCTGAAACGTCTTCTCCGTCTCCCCACTCTCCCCCGCATTCTTCTTACTAGTCTTCATAACCCACGGCACCATAACATCCTGCTCATGCCCCTCATCCCAGCCCCTCCTACTACTCTTCTGCTCCAACGCCCAAACATAAATCAACGCCTTCCCCCCCTCCCTCAGCGTCTCCAAAACCGCCCCCACAGCCTCCTGCCGCCTCTCCCTCGTACTCAAGTGATGAACCACCGCAATACTAATAGCAAAGTCAAAGCGACCCTTCTGATGAGGCAGCGCTAGCGTATCAGCCATAACCGCCGCATGAGGCTGATGCTGTCCCGCAATCTTTACTAAGTTGGACGAGCGATCGCTGCCGACGATGAAGATATCCCGGTTCACAGTAAGGTATTTGCCGTTCCCGCAGCCGACATCTAGACCTACGGATCCCGGTGCAAGGCTGGATAGGAAAGAGGAGACGATGGGCCAGGGTTTATAGCGCGTAGAAGAGAAATGCGAGGCGATTTGCTCGTAGACGGTGTGCACGTGCTGCTCTTCGTAGGATTCTGGTGGGATGTCCTCTGGGTTTTCCATTGTGTAAAAGTGAAGTGTCGTCAAATCAAGCTCGTCATTGTTTCTCGGACATTTTCAGCGGGTGCCCGAGACATACATGTACATGTACATCGATTGTTCAGGTGTTTTTCTTGTTTGAATGTCTGACTCGCAGCCGAGAAAACAAAGCTATTCCGTAGATCTGCCAGCCTCGCGCTACTGTAGCGCGCTCCTTTGAGATTGATGCAGCCTTGGTGGCCCGTGTGTTTTTGGTGACCGCCTCCACTGTGAAAAAAATATTGCCGCTGAACTTGGGACGTCAATTCACATTGTTATCGAACTCTTTTGAACATGCCACCCTGACAACGTAAATACCACAACAGCGAAAAGCTTTTATTTATACGAAGGCATTATTTGCCTTTTACGTATTGTCATTTGCGTGGCTGCAGCATTTTCAATTGCCCTCAAATTTTGAGTTTTCCGTCCTTCGCCTCCATGCCATTCCGCAATTCAGTCCGTGAAGAGTTAACAAATAGGCTCCATACGGAGCACCACTTTTTGTTGATATACATATTGTCGCTTGCTGCTGATTTGGGCGCGAGTTGATGAATGCTTGTTCGCTGGCACTACCTATTTTCGAGGAGAAAGTCCACAATCCTTCATATCAAACCGGTGAATGTCAACATTGTTGCTCTAGTTGACACCGGAGGCGCCCTAAACCAGATTCACATCCAAATTTAATTGTCTAAACGCGCACTCAGTACGCGTCTTCTCCCAAATATCACCATCAGCAGCAGCCGCTGAAGACCTTAATCCAGGTCAACACCTCGGATTGTGAGAGCTCTGAGGAGCCCAGATCAAGATGGGGTACCGTGGGGCAAAGCGGTTTAAAGGCTACTCCCCTGGGGGTGCTCAAACGTCTCCCATATCTTCCTCGCTCGATAAACGACGGATTCAAAAACCCCACGTTGGCATACCACGAACTTCGTTCAATCATTCAAATTCCCCAAAGCCAAAGACTTCCCATCATAATCATCTACCACTTCGTCAAAAGACAAAAAGGATAGCACTTGTTATCGAACCATTCGTTCCTTGGACCCCCGAGTCGTCACCTCCTCCAGAAAAGCACCATCTTCCTGATGAGGAGTGTCTCGCGACGCCTCCTAAAAAGCGGAAGCTTGAGAACAGCGGTATGAATTTTGACGCGTCTCAAATTTCCACTGAGCTTTTGACTGACATCTACCTGAAGCATCCGTTCTGAGGAGTCCGAACGGAAATGTTGGTCCATTCTCTGGAACCAAGCGCCGCCTCCAGAGCAGCGAGGATGAAGATCTGGACTTTTACGCTCGAAGAGCTAAGGTCTGTAAGATCACTGATACTACGGAGGATGAGGCGACTAGGCGACTCAAGATTGCTAGCTTGAGCGAAATAATTCTGGAGAAGCGGCAAAGGGTAAGTGATTCCGTGTTCCTCAAGTGTCTCGAATTGTATCAGTGCCTGGCCGCACCGGTCCAATGTCCAATGTCTTTTGAATTTATATAACTGATCAAAGACACGCTGCTCATTGTCTCACAATATTACATTATTTTCAATGTCACTAACAAACAAGTAGGCTCACGAACTGCGGACAGACCGTGAAAGAATGCCAGCGGCTGCTCAGCGAGGCATGCCAAATTTCACAGGTGTCCTCTGCTACAGGATCAGCTTGCTGCAATGCCTGCTTAATCTTCCCATTTTTGTGAACTGGGTGATGGACTATGTTCTTCCCGAGAACTGTAAGACAAAAGGCTCTTTTGATTCCCGATCAATCGCTTACGATGCTCAGGTGTTTCTGATTGTAATGGGACCTGCTTTGCCTGTGCCTTATACCAGCTGGTCCGCGAGTATTGGAAAGTGCCCGGCGGGCGTCAGAACGACAAGATAAAATCAGTCTTTCAAGCAATGCATTCCGTCCTTGAGAAGATAGGCTGGACCGAGCGCGGCCAAGCAGACCCAGACGAGCAGCTAATCTTCTTCCTCAAAAAGCTCCAAGTCGAACTCCCATCCTCGTAAGCCACCCCCACCCCCACAATCCTCAACCAACAAAACTAACAACAAGCAGCATATTCGGCCTCATAGAATCAGCAATGCAATCCTCCTACGCGCAAACCATCGCCTGCCAATGCGGCCACAAATCAACCACCTACGGCACCGAAGCAAAACTGACCGTCTACCTAGCCCCCATCCTCAAAAACGGCACTCTGCAACGCTACCTCCAGCGCTCCTTCATCGACCGCGTCGAATACCGCTGCGACAGCTGCGGCACCACAAAGGAGCGTCCCAAAATCCGTCGTTTCCTCTCCACAGGCGACGTAGTCTGCGTGCACATTTCGCGCGTCGGACCCGATTACAAGAAAATCACTGCTAATGCTAATATACCCCTGCTTCTGGATTTGAGTAAGTTGGTCGAGGAGGGGAATACTGAGAGTCAGGTGTATGAGTTGAGGAGTGTGGTGAAACATAGTGGGAGTGCGAATAGTGGGCATTATGTGGCGTGTACTGTTGATCCTGAGTCGAGGAGTGGCGGGTGGCAGTTTTTTAATGATTCAAGTGATGTGCGGAAACATGGGGATGAGAAGTTTGCGTTGGGGACGGCGATGGGGTCGCCGTTTCTTTGCTTCTTTCAGCGGGTGAGGAAGGAGTGAGGTTGTGGTGTGCTTTTTTGGGCTGCTAGTGGATGTTGGCATCTGCTGCGCGTTTGGGAGCTGCTTGTTGGAGTATTGGTGCCTTTTGATGATGTGGCTAGTAAAGACATGGAGTTGGGCGTTGTTTTTTAATCCGATGATACCATTCTGAAAGAGAGCATGCAAGAGCTTGACCCAATTAATGAAGCAATATACTTATTCATAAGCTCCTTTCAGATGATTACTTCGAAAGCGTTGAGTGTGGTGCGAATTGCCTCTCGTACGATTTGGCTCGTACCGAGGATGAGGCGAATATGAATATGATTTCTATTCTTTCAAACTTGATCTTCGAGGTATCCTCTGCTTTTCCTGTCTGCTGGACTGGGTTCCAGTTACCTAAAAGTGTTCGTACATGTTGCTTCATAGCCGGTCATCTCATTCCCTGTCCTGGGTTCCAATGACCACATGTCATCTATGCCTTCCCGTTGAGAGGACTCTTCTCATCATAAACATCCGTCTCAATCTCCTTGGGATACACCAATCCACCTTGCTTTCTCACTTCATCCATAACCTCCATAATCACCAAACTCTCTTCCCAGCTCAGCGTCTCACTCTGCTTCTTTCCATCCCTCAGACATCTCGCAGCTTCATCCGCCTCCCAAAACATGCCATGACCCCACCCTTCCTGGCCTGGCTTTCCTTCCTTCTCCTTATCTTGTGGGATAGGACAATCCACCTCTTCAAACTTTCCCTTCTCACCACCCTGCAGAATGACTCTATACATCGTCGGCCTATAGAGAGGTCCACAGACCTGAATCTCCCCATTTGTCCCCTGAATCCTACACGCTGGACCCGCTGCCGGACTGCCCTCCCCATCCGGCTGCGTCGCAACCCTTAACCCCGTCGTCGCAATCCCCACGGTCCGATTCCCCTCCCAATTGAACACCATACTAGTCATCTCATCCGCGCCCGTCCTATACTTCTGCATCGAGGCCAACACACTCGGCTTCTCCTTTTTCTCCGCCGCCAGATACAGAATCTGGAAGACCCACGTAATGCTATAAATACCCAAATCTAACAGCGCACCACCAGCAAGATCCATATTAACAAGCCGATTCTCATCTGGTAGGCTTAATTCCCCGCCTTCTTTGGCTTGGTTCAGACTCAGATCCGCAGTGACACGCTCCACCTTCCCAATCGTGCCATCCTTCACAAGTTCCCTGATCTTAATACTCAGAGGGAAATACCGCGTCCACACAGCTTCCATAAGAAAGACGCCCTTTTCCTTCGCTTTCTCCACCAATTTCTTCGCCTGGCTTGCGTTCACCGTAAACGCTTTCTCGCACAACACATTCTTCCCGGCTTCTAAGCACAGCATCGTGTTTTGAAAGTGGTGGGAGTGTGGGGTAGCGACGTAGATGATGTCGACGTCGGGATCGCGTGCGAGCTCATGGTAGGTGCCGTATGCTTTTGCGGAGGAGGGGGCTTTGACGTCGCGGAGGAAGGCTTCGGCGCGGGATTTGGAAGAGGAGGATGCTGCTGCTGCGACGATGTGTTGGACGTCGCTTACTTCGCGGGTGGAGGGGTTGGTGAGGAGGTCTTTGGTGAAAGCTGGATTGGAGGGTTGGTTAGAATTTGGGGATTGAGGGGTGGTTTGTGGACTGACTTGTTGCTATTCCTCCTGTGGCGAGGATACCCCACTTTACGGAGTACGGCTTTGCCATTGCGTAGAATCTGCTTAGATATTTGAGATTTCAAGGTCAATGCTAAGACGGAAGGAAGCCAAAGAAATGGGTGTGAAGGTTTTAGGGGTTTGTAGAAAGGAGGTCGTGAGTAAATATGTGAAGGAAGGAATGAGGGGCAGTGGTGGGGCACCGTCCGGGTAAATTTGATGTGACGTTGACTTGACATCCAACTTCTATCAACAAAGATATAATTGGCGCGCATCTCTAGTAACATTTCAGATTTTCAATACTACTACCTACTCTTGTTACATCATGACTTTAGATTTATTTCCATGTGGCACTAAATTTAATTTCCTTGGGGGATGAGCCCCAAAGCTTGATTTTACCCCGCATTGTTGACTTCCTCTTGCTATGGGTAGTTATTACAGCTATCCAATTGAAATTTAAACATGATTTTAAAATTTCTTGCATTTAGGAAAGTCTCATAGAGTATCTAGAAAATACCGGTGTCAAAAAATCCAGCTAGGTAACTATAAGACCTCATCAACGAAAATCTCAATTCATTCAAGAGCCGTCGGCATTCCATGAATTATCAAGTACGCCCACTTTTGCAAGGAATTGGTGGACCATAAGTCAGTAAGTCAGTGACTCGGGTGTAGACTTAGATCGTTTGCCTCGATCTTCAAGAAGCAGCTCTTGTCTTCCCCGATAGCGAAGTCCCAGAAATCTTGAATGAGGACGAGAAAGTCGGAACTCCAGTCAAAGAAGCATTGGATGAAGTGGTTTTGGATGAGGCACCAATTGATGTCCTCTCGGACGAGTGCAAAAACGTCCACTTTCCACTGCTGACCAAGGTTGTAGGGGTGCTGCGTAGATGACTCGTGGGTGTTGGTGTTGAGACCGAGCAAGCACCTGCAATGGATGGCACGGCATCAGGTCCATACCCGATGGCAACGACGTTGGTACCGCAATTCGCAGCCGGAGCCATAAAAATTTGAAAATTATCCTGATCCAACACAACTAGGATAGATATTAGCTTCACGGGATAAATCTTTATGGCGGAGATTTACCATAAGTAGATCGTAAGAATGTGTCTATTGGGATAAAAGCGGGTCAGTCATTGCAAATCACGGTGGTATTATGGCAGTCTTCGCCCTATGGGGGAAATCTCATACCTCCAAGAATATAAATACCATTCGAATTGGTTGCAACTCCAAAATAACATTGCTCATTCTCGGAGTACATGAATTGGTTGAAAGGTATGTTGATGGTCTGCGTGCCGAACGTAAAATCTACGCTGCCTGGAACATAGTTTTTGTACGAGCAAGGCACGAGATAAGTTCCGTTCCCCAAATCCGTCACGCCGGTGAGACTAGCAAGTAATCCAGTAACGACCGCAGCAGGAAGGAATGAGAGTGTACTTCCACTATCTATAACGACAGGAATCCTTGCTGACGACACATTCTTCGAGGGTAACCCTGGCAGTGTTATTCCGACTGAGTCTAGATAGATCCAGTATCTTTTGAGTATTAGCGTCCAGAAAGAGGCTCAAGAATTATACCAACTAACTAAAATCTCATATCTGGAGCCAAATCGGCTGGGATGAAGGCGTTCTTGGACAAGTTGCTGGTATATTTCATCGTATCAATACCTCCAAAGATGATTGATCCTAAGGATGTTAGTGAGGATCAGGTCAAATCGGAGTACCAACCTTGAGCCTTGTCCACACTCCCAAGATCCAAGCTGAAAGCCCTACTTGCGATTTATCCCTGCTCGTATAAGCCGTCAATTATGTTGAAGTAGCCCGTCACCAGTCCAACTTCGCCGAATCCCACTCCCATCATACCCATGGAGAACCGAGAGCTGTTGGTAGCGACACCAAACTCCTGGTACTTGATTGTTTGGGCTAAATGTATCAGAATTGTGTCTCTGAAAGGGAACTTGAAACAACACATACATTCAAGGGTCACATTTTCAACGTAATATTCGCCATAGCACTGGCCGATAACACCATGGGTATAATTAAGATTCATTCTATTTCCCGAGTCGATTGCTGATTTCGAGTGGACATAGACTGGGAGACTCTGGCATAGATGTGGCAAATCCGAAGTGGCGCAACTTGGATTCACCCAAAGTTCCGAAGACCCAGTATCGAGATTGAGGATCACAGGCTGTGGAGGAGAGCCGATAAACACTGAATTTTCAGCTAATCGAATGCGCGTCTGGAACTGGAAACCAACTGTTAACGAGGTAGAATTCTCCATGGCCAAAATCAGCCAAGGGTAGAGTTGATTGCCTCTTGGTGAAGCCAGAAACTTTCGAACTTCGGGTGACAGGGAGTTGAACAACACCCAATCCGTCAACTGAACGTCATGGGAATAAATTCGACTCGCCGGTGAACGACCTAGGAAGAACGGTTGCGGAAAATATGGCAATCTATGGAATGAGGGTCAAATGATAGACACCCATGATCATGAGCCAAGATAAAGTTCCTCAAATAAGTTGTATCTAGAAAAGATTACCTCAAAACCCTTAAGGGTGAGATTGGGCATTATTTTATGCTCGAAGTTGGCGTCACCTTGGAAGAATTAATGACCGCCTAGGCACGATCGGTAGGAATCACAGAAAAGAACATGTCTTGTGGATATGTAGAACTTTTCAGTGGTGAAAATGGACCTCGGAGGTTAGGCTTTACGAGCCTAATCGTTTAAGTCTGTGCTTTCAGGGCATTTTCAGCGCTTACCGAAACCCGCTTCAGGCTCCTGAAATTCAAAAATTATTATCATTATAAGATGGTATTAAACAATAACAAAAGAAGAATCTTATTTAATTTGTAAATATAAAGAATATCAAATAAAGTTATTTCTTATCACTAAAAATTCAAAATTTTAATTATTCTCATTTTTAGTTTTGGTGCGAAATGCCCTGAAAGCACAGACTTAAACGATTAGGCTCGTTAGGAAACATAGTAGTTGCACTGCTGAGCAAGACTGAGCCCGATGGGGCTTTTGTGAATCGCGAACCGATGAAGTTCTGAGACCTTCCTGTGGAATATGTGACCCTTCCACGCGACTGACCTTGAACGAAATGGTCAGCTTTCCCTTGAACTTGAGAAACTTGAATACGAGAGGAAAACGGTATGAGTGACCACTGCTCTGAGACTATTCGATCTGGTTTGGTGGCAGTCAAGATTTTACGGATGCAACGATTCCGTATTTGGTCATCACTTGAACGCTTCCAGAATTTACACTTCAACACCTGTATATGTAAAGCAGGGGCAAAAATTATTGGCTTGCATTTTGTATGTTGTAACGTTGCTGCTATAACTAGACCACAACCAACCCGTTAGATCGCACCAATGAAGGACACACGAAGTTATCTACAAGTTTTATTTTTCTTATTTACTCTTTCAACGTGGTGCATACGACTCCTCATCTCCTACTTTCACTTAGTCGAACCTTTTGCTCTATCAGTCCACTTCTTAGCAAGTCGGTTGAGCTCCTTATGAAACTCTTCTCGTTCGCTGTAATCAAGGAAGCCAGACTTATACACCTTATGCGCCACAGGATCCAAGAACCAAACCAGCTCCCTCAATTCCGGCATGTACAACCTCGTGTACTCGCCGATCCAACGAACGCGCTCATGGAACAATTTTCCGTTCCAGAGCTTAGACACATCGACAGGCAAGTGATGATTAGGAGCAGAAGCGGAAACGGAAACGAACATCAGCAGCAGCAAAATGCCACGGTTTTTGTTATTGCGTCCGTGCGACATTTCCGTGCACCAACCGCTGAGATCACGACCTCGCTGCAGAGACCAAGTCCAGTTGAAATATTTTTCAGGGATGTGTGGTGCGTCCCAGACAGATTTCGTGTTCCACTGAACCTCCATTGCCTGGCATTTTGCAATTTTGTCCTGTGTGTGCATGTCATGAATTCCCTTGCCCAGGTGTTTTTCCATACAATCAACCAGCTCGATGAAATCCCATGCTGCGCGGAGAAATGCGACATCGGCGTCCATAGCTTGAATGCGTTGGGGTTCGGTGAGTGCGCGGCCTTGTACTTGCCTTAGGATTTGCGACGGTAAGCGGTGTTCAGGGTCGCCATAAGACACGCCTGGCTTCTTGAGGTGGATGATGAAGCGCCCTAGGGCTTTGATGAGATTTGCGGAAGGGTTCATTCTGCCGAGAATTTCCAACTCTAGTGTGGTGTCAATGACTGTTAAGCTTGCTGGTCCGACTCGAAGGGGGATTTCCTTGAATGCCATACGGCTGAGCGGGAAAGGCTTTGGGAAAGTGCATTTTGACTTGTGTCCTGGCCAGAAAAGTAGGGGTTGAAGAGTATCGGTTGCGGGAGGTGTATTCAAAGCAAACGGAGTGGTGTTGACCGAAGGCATGGAAGGAAAGTTGTCCAGTCGATCAAGAGTAGCAGCATCGACGTCCATGAGTCCGCTGAAGGAGGTGTTTTGCTGGGTTGAAAGACCACGCACTTGTGTAGAGAGATACTGGAGAGTTTTGTAGACGGCGTTGTCGTTTTCGTCGGCCTTGGAGATACCATATTTGCCCTGACGTGACTGAGCGTTGAAGAATCGCAGCGCCTCTTCTACGATCCTGTCAAATTGCCGTGCAGGACCAACCATCTCTTACTTAAGTCTCTTGTATCGACCATTACCAATCACAACAACTTTGAATGTCTCGGCGTCCAGGAGCAGTTCTGGCTCCAAGACGGGCAAGCCCTGTGAGTGTTTGCGCTTGCGATTTGAGGTCAGGGGGGAGAGTTGGGTAGAGTCTTCGCTGGGGAGCGCTCCGGGTACTGGAGGAGAGAATGGATCATAAGTAGGGTCTTGTGCTCGATTTTCTAACACAGCGCAATTTCAGTAAACTTCAACTGAATGGAAGTGGATATATCATACGGGCTGGGTAGACAAGGATGTCATTAAGCCACTTGATCCAGCCTGGAAGATCCGGCGCGTAGGCCTTGAAAGTTGCAACAGCCGACATCTTGGGATCGCGGTGGTGTCGATTTTGATCTCGAAAGTAAAAGAACCTAAATATTTGGTAGACCTTCTTGAAAAGCAAAGAGGTGGGAGCCGGGAAATAGTATCGCAATCGCAATGCGAGCCAGAAGACAGCGCCAACTCCGCCGCAGTCGTTGTGCTGAGGAGCTTTGATCCAACGCCACGCGTTGAAGAAAATCCGGCAAAAAATTATCTACGTGGTTTTTTCTAGGCTATGAGTCATTGGATTACTCGTCCAATTCACTTATACAAAGTGATCAGCAGCTGGGAGGAGTTCACGCCGAGCGTCTCGAGCTTTCCGGTCAACTTGGCAGATTCAATGCTGAACTTAGAGAGAAATCTCCAGCGCACCAATATCTTCGCAGTTCACATCATCGTGTGCTTTGGTCATGGGATATCAAGCGTCTGTAGCAACTACCTCATTTCTAATTAGCCTCTGAATCTCATTTTCATCCAATATACTCGGACACAATGATATGGAGTCCTCTCAGGGGGTTCTCGGCTAATTTCTTGGCACCGTTTGTTTACTTTTCGCACAGTCCTGCTATCGTAGTCCAAGTCAACTCGTTATCTTTACGCCAAACAAGGTATCTGTATGCATTACCTTTAGTGAAATTTAAAATTGTTATCTAGAGCACCTTCGACTTCGGACCTGCAAATGGCATCCCCCACGTACGTATTGGTGGTTGAAGAACGTGAAATTTCCACAAAGCGCACAAACTTGCACATTTATTCCTCAATTATATTAGCATTGTGTATAGTGCAGTGCAAACTATTCTGTCCTACGATAAGATAACTTTTCCGTCTCCATATAAATTCTGCGTGTATGCAAAACGCAACTTGTGGGCTTTCTTTTCGGACCATTTGCTTGATATCGGGAAGTGACAACAAGGTCTCGAACGTCAAGCTGTCCACGCAAACCCTTGACAGGTGGATCTCATAGAGCCTTTATTCCCTGATTCATTTGGCAAGCGATTCGTGAGTACTTACGATACTTCCTAACTAACACCTTGAGCATGGGTTTATAGGGAATCCAGGGGTTTTCGTATCACCCGCATGTTGCACTGCATGAATGCAGAGATCACGAACCTCACTTTTACGCAGCTTTTTCAGATGGACTCTCATCGCCACCTGCTCCTGTAGCCGCCAGTCTACGGAACCGCTACCACCAAGGGATGATGCGTCCAGCTGTGTCTTCACACTCTCAGCAAAATTGCAAGCGTAAAAACACAGACCGCCAGCACGCCGAAAACTATGGTGGTCAGAAGTGCCCTCATTGTTTACCTCAGCATTCAATACAACCGCCGGTTTGTCAATCTGTACCTCGTCTTGCCAATCCTAATCCGAAACTAGCTGGCAGATATGCGGAGGCTTTTTCTCATAATATTGTTCAGAACGTTTGTCCCCGAATTTTGGACCCCCCGGGCAGATTTAGGAGCCAACGCGTTCGATTTTCAAACACCAAGAATTGACAGCTTATTCTGGTGCTGTGGAAATGTAAATTCTCATAATATTTATGTTGTTGGCCGGCACTGGCCTTGGGTATCGGAATGGCATAAATAGCATGAATATCAAAACAAGTAGTGAGGAGCTCCAGTAACTAAGGGCCAGGGTAAGTACGGTGCTGATGGGTATATGCTACCCCCACAGACAATTTGAACATCACGATCCCCATATTGAATCTAATAAGTGAGGCCATCCACGAACTCATCATCATGAATTCAATACAAAAACACTTTGGAAACCTTCGGAATCTTTCGGAATCATTGCCTTCGTTCACTGTGTGAATGACAGGGGTTGGATGTTGGCGCCCACCAAAATATTTCATCAAAAATCAAGAGGTCGACGGGATCCTTGTCTCGTCCTCTCCCTGATATTACAAAACCCTCTGCCTTCGAACTCTACCCCTTTTCTTTCACTTGGTGGCAAATTTTTGCAATCCAACTTTGAAGCTTTGAGAGACTTATCACCCTGCCCTCCAGCCACTTGACCGAATTCCCACGTCCGGGAGCAATCGCCATCCCTTTTATGAACTCAGCAGCGTTGCGAGGCAATATACCTGACCGTCCCGAAGCTCAAGAGGTGGAGGATATGACATACCCAGCCCGTCTCAAAGAATGGGTGCTTCAATGCTCGATTTCGAATTATGTTAAGAATGTTAAGGAGTGGGCTTCCGATTTCCCACGGCCAGTTGGCCTTCAGCATCGGTATTCCGGTACGATATTTGTTCTATTCGTTCTGCCAGTCTACAGCAGCGAGTGAGTGCTGATTATTTTTACAGCGGAAGATGAGGAGGACACAAACCCAGCTGAGTGCGGTGGTACCCAAGCGCATCAGCACACTCCAGAGAGCCACCAAGAATCTCAAAAGGGATCTTCTCCACAACCACTCAACGTTCTCCAACCAAAGCACAATTATCATGATTCTATGGATAACGACGAGCCCATGCCCCTGGAACAGCTTCGAAACCTCCATTTTGATCAATCTAAAAAGTGCAAACACTTTGGGTCTCCTCCATTTTCGCAACCTCTGCACTTTGATGCTTCTTTGCCCGCCCACCAAGTTATCATTGCCAAATGCGCTATGATAGGGTCCTAGAAGCTGTCTTCGAAGACGTGCGCTGCTTTGCAATGTTGGTCGGGCAGTACGTCGCAAAATTCGAACGTCTATCGGAGAAGACAAAACTATGTTGGATTATTGTGGACCTGGACAAAACTATGCAAAATATGTTCGGTTATCTTCGTGGTTGCCTGGCCGGAATGCCCCCTCTGTTTCACAAAGTCGAACTTTCCAAATACAGATACCAGCTCTTTTCGGAAGATATGGCGAACAAGCTAAAGACGTTGGAGGATCTTGGATACAAACTTCTTGAGGCATGGGAGGAATTATCGGAAGTTGCCAAAGCTTGTGCTCGGGACTGTGACAAGAAATACAAAGCCTTGCAAACCGCTTTCCACTATCTTCAAGCCAGAGCAGATGGCATGTCAACTCAGCCACGCAACGTCGCTGCTCCGAACACAGATCTCGACCGAATCACTTCACGGACAGAGTCTGTATCCCAAGGCGACTCGGATCAAATTGGTCATCCTGTGTCTGATCAGTGGGAATCTTCTAAAAAGCGTCGTCTCGAGGCTCCACACGAGCATGCGATTGATCCTAAGGATCTGAAGTATGAAGTCTTCCACGAGATGTGCGTCAATCACAGTGGCCTATTCGAGCGCATCAAGGGATTAGACATCAAAGATGCATTTACAGTTCTTCAACAAATCAGCATTTCATGTTCTTCTTTCCAGAAATTGGAGCAATTCGTGTGCAATCTCAAGTTTACCGGTCGCAGCGACCGCTACCACGATATTACAGCCGAGCCACGTCAGGTTCTGACTACCGTTCAAGAGACATTCAATACTACATCTGAAGTACTTATGTCTTATTTTGGTCCCGCCATGTTCTTGAGGCGTTCTTATCATCTTGTCGCGCTCGCCAACTACATCGATGATCGCACCATCGGCCCCAGTGCATACTATCTACTTGACGAAGAGCGACTAGAACGATATCAAGCACTGGAACTGCAGTGGAAAACCGAGATGACTATGTATAACTCCGACCAAAATGAAAAAGATCGCCTCTGTGATCAAAAGTTCGACTGGATCGTCGCTTTGGGCTGTGCAAAGGTTTTCTAAGCTTGGTGCACCCATTTCTCTGGAGGCCGCACGAACTCACGCGGAATTCTGCTATTCTTTATGGCTGTCTCTGACCCCAAGGGCTTTCTTTCAATTCAGGGCGAGCAGCCTAACCAACGGAATGGCCCCTTTTCAGAACGCCATGTTTCTTGGATTGCCGAGTACGTCAAGGCATATATGCCAGAAGTCAACGATCTTATTGAGTTTCTTGATGGTTGGGTAATGAAAGTCTGTGAGTATGGATACCTTATCGAAAAGGAAAAAGAAGTGTTTCGCCGTGGTCTTGCTGCAGTTGAGAAGGAGTGGGTTGATAGGGCGAGGAGGTAATTTATATGAAGAAGGCGAGTTGTGGGGATGGAACTATGTATGCGATATCATGTATGAGTAGTAGCAAAGCCAATTAAATATCGTTATATAATTTCTGTGCCTCTTGGACTTCCCCAAGCCGGTGTTCATCCCTTCTGAACCTTGAACTGGGACCTCGTGGACTTGATCGAGTCATTGATGTGGGGGCGGACTGAGGGTCAAACTTCCTCAACACCTGATCATGTAAGCTCATTCAAGTCATTGAGAATTAATGCTCTTCGCCAAGAGGCTAGAAAAAGCTTTTCTGTCTTGAATGGAGGTAAGATAAATTGACGATATCTTTAGGGTTCATCTATGCGGCTCGCTCGTGTCGAGATTGAGGGGGAAACTAGATACACTCTCAGGCTTCTGGCGCTCAGGCCCAATGACCAGTGAGTAGTACTCTGAATTGCCGGCTCCCGGTGCTCTCTATTGCCAACGTGACTTCTTGCAGAGAATCTGACTATGGGCAAAGAGAACTAGCGGGACGACCAGTTGAAAATGGAAGCAATGCAGGACGATGCTGAGGAGTTAACTGAGAAGCCCCTGATGTAGGCACCTGGTGCACCTAGGCAGATCCTGAAGGAATGGGCATTGAAGATAAATACACAAATATCCAGGACAAGCTTATACGGGATGATTTTTGTTCGACCTTCACTAAGTCATCATGTTGATTAATGAACATCTCCTGAATAGCGGTGCATTGTTGACAAGAGAGCTTGCTATAAAATTCTGTTGTCGCTTTTAGATTTAGAAATGAAGAGACATTGGTTCGGAATGCATCTATATCTGTTTAAGGCAGGGGATCTACTTGTTACCCAATTACTGAGTCAAGTGAGATTCTACAAGAGGAATTTTGCCTCTCCTTCACGCTGCTTTAGGCAGCTTGTGGGTCTTGTCAGGATTTGTCGAATTCCTATTGAGAGAATTGACAGAATTCCTGTCGTAAGTAGAAGAATTTATCTACAAGATTTAAGAGAAATGTCTTGTCATTCAGAGTACTCATTTGAAGAGCCCATCGCCATTCCAGATCGATCACTCTCAAGTGCGAGTTCGGCAATAGAGCCTTGTGTAGTCTCATCCCCGGCACCGAGGATAATATACAAAGTAATAATAATCATACTTATCTTCAAATCATAAGTGAATTGAACAATTGACGTCGGTGTTGCTGTAAAACCTAGTCCTCGTGGAATTGACATGCTCAAGGATAAACTTCGGCTGTTACTTATGATGACGATATGTATTCAAATAAACAAAATACGCGCATCAAAATATCTTCAGGTGGCGTGTATGCGTGTAAGACACATGGGTGTAGTCAACTTTACTTCGGTATAACAGACTCAGAATTCCTACCGATATTTGAATGCGGCATCTGGTATGTTGCTTGATACTTGCTTCAACTCGCGGGCATGTAGAGCGCCTATGGGTCACTTGGGACCGAAAACCTGCCTACTATGTGTTAGGGGGTGATCTCCTCGCGGTTCGGTTGTTGCAAAATCTAAACATGGGGGTTAAAATCCCTCATGCAGCTCCATCTGGTATGGAAGCAGAAAATTCATTTGGTAACACAAATTTATTTTTTGGCGGTTTTTCTTTCCCTCCCTCCTCTTCGCTTCGGATACCGGGCTTGCTTGCGCTTGAGGAAGTGAATGCTTTGTGTAAATTCTTTCCCTCCGAATAAAAAAACTCGATCACGACGCCTGGTCCACCAAAAGAGATTCAAGGCCAGGACTTCCTCCCTTTTTTCTTTTCTGCTTGGAATAATTCACGCGAAATTTGGTAGTCGCCGTGAACCATCTTGATTACTGCGAGTCTTCTTGCTACCCCAAGATGTCAGCATATTGGGGTTCCAGCGCTCATCTCATAATGCAGCAAACGCCGTAGCGCAAATAAGCTGATGTTCAGCCCAGAAATGGAGTTACTGGTCAACTTACTAGTCACGAATTTCAGCGCATTGTCAGTGTATCCAAAGACATCACTTGCCAGTCTATTTAGACTAGACATCGATGCAATTTAAAGTATCAATCGTTTGACCTATCTCAAGAGGCGATGGGGGCCCAAAATTTCTTGTTATTGAGAGCTTTGTGTACAATGTTGAAACTTTTGGTGATATATATCCCGGAGGGTGGATTGTTATGGGTGTCTTCCTTGGGACAGGTGCTACTGCAGTTTTTAATAGTAGTATCTATGTTCGTATGTCGTCCAACTCCAACCTATTGCGTAAACAAAATGCTGATATCGCCTTAGATTCAAATATAGCTCACAACTTGCTCGACGGCTTTCGCGCCGCAATTTTACTTGATTAAGATGCGATTGAAATATAAATTCCCGGATAGAAGGATAGATATCAGATAGATAAAAAGTCAAGGACTAAAGACGTTTTGCTACACCGGATTTTATTCTAGAATGACGTCCCACTTCGATCATTGATTTCCGACGGCCAGCACTCGAGGACTTTGTATTTCGTTAATCCGATCCCAATCATGAACACTCTTGTAGCCGCCAATCAGATAGGTTGATAATCTTGGAACTTGCAAGTACGTGACGGCAAGAGAATTCAATTCCGCCTCGACAGTGTAGCCATCAAGCTTGAAAGATCCCCTAGATCTCTGTAACATTGGTTCCATTGAATTTCTCTATCTACAATGCTACAATATTTTCAGTTTGGAGGGTAATTATCCAAATTTTACTGGTCGGGGGGTAAATGTCTCCTGATATCCTGGAGAACCTCATTCAACCCTTTCATCATGTAAATGATTCAAGCCACGAAGATCGCTAGACCAATCGAGAATGTAACCACAACATTCTGTCCATTGATTAGCTTCCAGACTTGCATCCAAACATCCTTCTTTACTATAACCTCTTGTGCTGTCATTTTCAAGCCAGCTGCTGTCTCTTCATTTACAATTGCAGCCGTCTGGGGTTGCACCTCGTCTAGGTGTGAAGTCTGTGGACCAAATTCCAAAGGCTGAGATATTGTTTCCAACGCTATCTCACCCAAGAGTCGCTCTAGTATATCTCGATAGTTCGTGGGGAGCGGCTGTGTCATTGGGGAAGCCTGTAACTGGGAAGCAGTCGATAAACCAGGTCCACGAGGTACAAATGATTTGGAGTCAGAGACTCCTTCGACATTTCTAGAGTGCATTTTTAGAATCTGGGCCGTACTCTTGTGCCCTTGATTTAAAGCGACCATATGGGCAGTAAAGCCTTGGGAATCCACTGCTGATGTATCACAACCCCGTTCTAACAACACCTTCAAAGCACCATCATTTCCGCAACGTGCAGCGCACATCAAAGGGGTCCTCTGATATCGGGCTTCGGTTGCTTCAATATTTGCACCCAGCTCGAGAAGTAACTTAACCGTAGATCCGTGATTATTAGTGTTGTATGCCGCGAAATGCAAAGCTGTCATATTAATTTCTGCTGCGACGTCTATATTGTCGACGAGATCGTTGTCCTGTAGAAAGTGGATGCTCGAATCATTCCCAAGACAAGCCGCGAAATGAAGGGGTTGTACATTCATGAATTCCCGGCTGAAACTGTGATTGTCGACATGCAGCAAGCGAGTCTTTTTCCAGTTCATGTTTTGGTTGAGAAGAATATTTCGAACACCGTTCGAGGTTGGCGACATCGCGGCCAATTCTATTCCGCCTGTTAGCTCCATGCCAGTATCGAGCGATGCCCCGTTGTCAAGAAGCATCTTAAAGCATGTAATGTCTTCATTGGTAGCCGCAAGCTCTAGTGGTGTGAGGCGATTCTTGTTCTTGGTATTCAGATCAACTCTCACAGGAAGCTCTAGTATTGTGCGCCATACTCTCTCCTCTCCCGCCTCTGCTGCCTCGTGTATGATCGACGTACCGCCGGTGACCCCGAGTATTGATGCGGTTGCCATATGTTGAATAAGAATCTCAGCTGCATCCCAATACCTGTTGATTGCGCTGCAATGCAAAGGTGTATAATTCCCTTCTTCTTCATTTTGGACACTCGGATCCGCTCCAGCTTTCAGCAAAGCACGAATACAATCAGAGGAACCTTTTGCTGCGGCAAAATGTAACGCCGTAGGGCCGCTACCATATTTCTGCGAGTCTAATGGCACATTGCGTTTCAGTAAGACTTTCAACGGTCCTATGGCGCCTTCGCTAGCAGCTATCATCAGAGGTGTAATACCGTCCCGATCTGGTAGGATGGGATCTGGGCCAGCAACAAGCAGTTGATTCAGCAAGACCAAATTCGAATCGGAATGTGCACAGCACTGTTGGAGCGGATTTCTTTTCGAAGATCCGGTGAAATCGTCCACAGGCCGCCGAAGCTTTGAGATTAGCAATGCCGCTATTGCCGGTTCACAACCATACTGCGCAGCTATGTCCAAGGCAGTCGAAGGAGGATTTGTATTGATGGCGTTGATGTCGGTGCCTTTCTCCCCCATTAGACTGATTGTGGCACTGGTAGCATACTGTATCGCGACGCTCAGAGGATACATTCCTGTCGTCATACAGTCATTCAGCAGATCTGAAGTCATGTGCTTAATGCATTTGACAACTCTCGCATTCCATTCTTCCCGAAGCGTATCGTCTGAGATATGTTCCTCCCATGCACTAGTCTGGTAGTGTTGCCTCTCTTCTGAGCCAAAGGCGAGTTCCAATTCCGATTCCGATTCCGAATCGCTCTCTATACCTGCAAATGGAGCCCATATATCGCCCGATAGAAGTTTGTTGTCTTGTCTATTAAGCTTCGGAAAGCTCACAGCAGGAGCCTTTCCCCGGACTACCGGGCCAGATCTTCGCAGTCTAATGCAAGTTCGAAAGCAGTCTTGCCTTTGCTATCTTTTCCGGCAAGCTGTAGCCCTGCATCCAATATTTTCTGAATCTGTTCGTTGTTTGTTATCGAAGGTCGCTTTTCACACGCATAATGCAAAGCTGTGCGGTGTATAGAGTCTACTGCCGCTGTATCACAGCCATGGGCTATCAGAAGATCAAAAGCTTCGTCGAAACTCACTTCTAGACTGATCATCAAGGCAGTTTTGCCCTCTCCGTCTTTATGATTCAGGTCTGCTCCATGCTTCTCAATCATTGCCGAAATCAATTGCAAAAGGTCCCGTCGAGAGAAAGTTTGGTCATGGCTCACTGCAATATGGATTACGGATTGTCCTTTTGGAGTCGTGGAATTTATATCAGCGCCTGCAGCGATCAAAGCGTCTAGTTTATCGAGAGAATTTTCCTGGGGTTGCTCGGCAATGATGTGTAATGCACTAAAACCATCTCCACGTATCGATGAAATATCAGCACCATGTCTTAGTAGCATTTTTAGTGCTGCAAGAGATCCTTTGGGGCCAGATGCCAGATGTATAGGCCAACGTTCATTCCCAGTCGACTGGTTGACATCGCACCCTTTCTGGAGTAGAATTTCAATGATCGCTGATGAGTCCCGGTAAATTGCTGGAGCTAGACAAGTCGATTTCTTCCATTTAAGACCCTTGAGAAACTCGGAAGTACAATTTTCCGGCAGAAAAGCTGTCGAGGCATCGTTTCCCTGTTCAATGGCGCACCAAACAGGACATGGCTTGGACTTCCCGTGTTTCATAATTGCTGTCAAACCTGCGCTTTCCTCAAACAACAGTTTCAACACGCCAACAGAATCATCATTCTTCTGTTGAGCAGCTATATGCAACGGGGAAACTTCATTTTTGTTCAAAGTCGTTGGATCAGCACCTCGTTCCACCAAAATTTGGATGATCTTGTAACCATTGGAATTTATAGTCGATGCCATTATACAAGCATTATGCAAAGGCGTATTGCCTGATGCATCTTGGTGTTTCAAACTCACCTCACTCTGCAGAAGGAATTCTACCACAGATAGGTGATGGTATCTAGCAGCTAGATGCAAGGCCATCTGGGCGGCGGGGAGATGCCCGTTATTATCGGAGCCTCGCTGCAAAGAATGAAGTGATTGTTTGACTTGGTCAAGGTTGCCGTTCGACGCAGCGGCTCTGAGATCCGATGCCCCCCCACGCTGAGCTTCATCTGACAGAGACCCCGAGGGTTTGATAGTTGCTTCGAGGTTTCCAATTCCTCTCTCAGACACATATTCTTGTAGACGTAAAACATCATCCTTTGTGTCTCGATCTACGTTGTCGTCGGTAGCCCCCTGGAGCAATGCCTCAAGACAGTCGTTAAAGACAAGCTCGCGAGCAGCCCTAATGGTCGCCTTCGTTATTCGAGCTCCATTTCGTAGTAAGGTTTTCAAAAGCTCGACTTCCTCGGAGTAAAAAGCAATTTCTAGCGCGGATAGTTTCTTTCTGGGCCCTTTGGTTTCATCAAGTAGGGCACCTCTTTCCAACAGGACCTTGACAGTGCTTATACGATCTTCTCTATTCCAATAGGGGCCTTCAGCCATCAGATGTAAGTCATACTGGTACTCGTAATGACGACGAGATTCAAGTCCGGACCCAGGAGAATCAAATCTATTTCGTGGACGAGAAAAGACGGAGGTCGAGTAGAGAGCGAAAGACAAAGGGGTACCTAATCTGCTCGTCTTATTGATGTCGGGTTCTTGCTGTAACAGGTAGTTCGATATGGGAATGTTCTCACCAAAATTTCCATTCCCGTCTCTGGACTTGAGCAGCTGCTGCTTCAGCCTGAGCTATGGGTGAGTAAGCTCAACTTGAGGGTGAGCATTCCCGAGCACCGCCTGAGCATGCGCTAAGTAAGCCCGATCATGCATGGAAGAGCCACTTTAGGATCCTCAGTAGCTCGTTCTGGCTCCCTTGACACTTTCCTCGCCTTGTCTCTAGGGGCGGGTCCTTTTTTGGCTCCGACAAGGATCCCTCCAGGATCACTTTGGATCTCCATTCGCTTACAGCCGTAGGCATAACTAGCGAGAATTATTTTACCGTTTTTTTTTTATAGCGAAATCCAGCCCCTCCAATTCTCGTGGTTTTAGAGCTCTTCTCTCAATAGGGTAGGTGGTGGAACGCAGGCAAGGACGGATGGGAGGGAGAGGATTGATGAGTATCAGTTATTTGATATCTTTACTGCTGATCATGATGAGCCGAGTTTGGTGTTCAGACCGCGAGGTATTCAGATGCCGCAATACCCCCTCAGTTCGTCCAGCTTCTAGCCCTGGATTCTAGCATACCTTCCAGATTCGTAGCCCGGCGTCGCCAACATGCGTAAATTCGGGCGTCGAGGACTTGCCGGCAGAATGTTGGTTATCGGTGAGAGGATGTTGGTAGTCTTAACCCGCCTCGCTTCTACCGTGGTCAGTCAGCATCGCTGCTCTGATCTGATCAGGCACTACTCACTCTCGCCTGACCCTCTGCAGCTGCTCAGATTACTCAATCACATTTTCCCCCTCTCTCTTCAATAACCAATCATATTTACTTACCATTCGGTTCTGCCCTGCGAAAGCTCTACACGGCTATGTTTGGGGAGAACAAGTCGGCTCCTAGGGAGCCTAAAAATATCTCTATCTCTCTCGGTTTACGATACAGGCAGAGTCACATGCTACAATACTATAAGACTAGAACCTGTTTTGCATTAAATCCTTTCTGGTCCTCATCTGCCTGCCAGACTACGCTTTGAACTTTTGTGAGATTTGCCAGGAAACCCTTTTGCTTCACGGATAAATCGCGATGGCCGGATCGCAATCCATTTGCTTTTCGTAGAGGATATCACTGTAATTCAGGCCCCATCCAACATTCATTGCTTCCTAAAAGTTCGCTCACAACTGGTTCCTATGCTATCTCTTGTATGTGTACCTCCTCCGTCCTCTGGATCTTGAGTGTAGTCTCTATCTGAGTCAAGTTGAACTCACCCTTCTGTGCGAGCGTCGTCGTAGTCGACGGTTGAACATGAACGCCCAGTCCGTGTCCGTTGAAATGAAGTTTCCATGCTGTGTGATTTTTAGTCAATGAACAAACTACTTATAAAGGAAGGAGTGGGTGTGACATACTTGTCGGGTCGAACGTCAGGTGCGACCAGTTATCGCTCAAGTAGCATTTCTCTGTGCCCACTTGAATCGCCTTAATCAGACCCATATCGCCAGGCGCGGGGCGCAGGTTCTTCAAGCTTGCAGTCAGCTTGACGAGACCTGTGATGAACTCAATGGCGATTTCGCGCCCAACGCATTCGTGCACGCCCATGCTAAAGAAGGTGATGCTGTCCTGGCCTCGGCCAGGTTTAAATTGCAAAGGATCCTTAACTGCTTTGGCGTCCCGTCCTGCTTCACCCAGGAGGCAGAGAACGGCATCGCCCTTGTTGATGTTTTGGCCATCAATGGAAGTTGACGTTGTTGCAATACGGAGGTTGCGTTGGCTGCTCGTCAGACGCTGCGCCTCAAGCACATAGTCGCGAAGGAGCTTGTCATTTTTGGCGTTGTTGGCCAGAGCCAGGTCTTGCACTGTTTGCCACAACTTCTCGTTACCTGTGCGAAGGAAGTATTGAATAATCTCAGCGAACTATACGGAGGTGAGCAACCAGAATAAGAAAATTAGGACCTGTAATACGTACTGCAGTCACTGGCACGCCAATCCCACCAAAAGCTGTAAGCCAACAGATGTCGGCAGTCTCTTCTATAGTCTTTCCTGCTGCGAGCAGCCCCTCAACAATTGCATGGCCGGTAGAACGCAGTGATCCTTTCTCCAAAGCAATCTTTCTTACCCGATATGCTGGGGAGACGAATGACGCAAGATATTCGGAAAGACCACGGCTCTTCTTTTCCGCGGCGACTGCTGTCACCAGTGCTTGGTTGGTCTTCGAGATGGTTTTCGCCGCTTTCTGGGCCCAGCGCCGGCGGTTCCATGCCATAGCCGGATCGTTATTGTTTACCCCCCAGACGCGAATATCTAGAAGGCATTTGTACATGTCAGCATGGGAGAGTGTGCCCTGTGGGTTTTCGGCAGTATGCAGATCCATGTAAAAGAGATCTGCCAGAAGACGAGCATTGAGTGGGATAGCAACACTAAATGAAGTTAGTTCTGCATACTTCAATGCTGCTCAACTAGTTCACATACTCTCGAATGATGTCAAGTTGATGTAGTTCCTTGGTCATCGCAAAACTCTCTTTCTTGAGCAAGCTCGCGCCCACAGTTGAAACAAAATTGGCTACAGTCTCCTTCAAATTGGGAATCTTATGCATGACACCAGCCACTAGCTTGCGATTAGCCAGGCTCTCAGGGCCATCTCCACCAAGCATAAACCATTCAAATGTCTTCTCCCCAGGAAAGAGGCTGTTGACTGCAGGAGTCCACGGAACCACGAAACACTTTTGGTCCTTCAGGACCTTCTCGCAGGATGAACGCTGTTTGAGAACAACTACCGGACGTGGACGGGCTGGATCTGCTTCCGTGTACTGTTTGATCGTGCCGATCTCCGTTGCAATCTTCTTATTTGCTTCTTTTGTGTACATAGGTTGCATGACGTGCAGCGAGTTATATGGGAACCAGCCCGGCAATGCCCTTTGAATCAGCTTGTAAAACATGGAACCACCGAGACTGTGAAATGGCAGTTAGTAAACACAAGGATAATCAAGTAAAAATACAGGGACTCACGTCTCATAATCTTGGGTAACCTCGGCCATTCCCCAATTGGTGAGATTTGCGACCGAATAGTCCTGGTTGGTATTAGCATTCGATCAACCCACACAACTCATGAACTTGCAATCGTGTTGAACCTGTCGGACCGCACCAACGTAATAGCATCGGACAAAACAGCGCGGCCCACGGAGTATGGTGGGCAGATACCACATCCAGTGGCCATGGTGGGTTTCACTTCCTCGACAAAGAGACCCGGATAGAGTTCGACCATATCCGGGTGCGTGTAGAGGTCTTCTAGCTGTTTGGCAATCTCCGGATCCGAGTTGATATCTGTCATTGTTTCATGGCGTTTGAGGCCAAAGAATTCTCGAAACTCGTTTAAGGAAGCCACTTGCCACTTGCGAGCCTGCAGTATACCCAGCACCTCAACAACTTTGAGCGCTTTCGGGACCCTCTTAGCTCCGAAGCTTCCTAAAGACACAATTAGTTCAATTCAAACTTATGATTCTAAGAGCTCATTACCCGCAGGATCTTCGATACTTTCTTTCATGATTTTCACCAGATCTTCATCTTTGAATTTTCCGTCTGGACCCCTTTTGATCCCACCAAAATCTCTTTTACTGGGGTCTTTCGGCAGGGTTTTTTCGAAGTTTACCAAGCCTTTGAATAATTCCTGGGGGCTCAGGTCGCTTAAAGAGCCCTTGCGATCCGGAAACAAACTCTCGAAGAACCCGTTTAGCCATTTCTCATCACGGTCGGAAATGGCAGAATGGAATCTGTACAACAGATTGAACTCTACGCTGACCTGGTTTCCAATCCCGCGAGGCGTACCGTCGTCGAGGAAGTGCTTGCCGATCTCTACTCTAGGATCTAGAGTCCATGTGCTAGCTGAATGATGCGTATTTGTGATACCGCGCAAATAATCGTGCAAGCAGATATTGATGTAGAGTCCCCCAACAACACTAGCAATAGATAAGTAACTTTTCAACGGTAAATCAGCAAGAGAAATTCGGCTTACAGTCTCGCAGTATTAAACAAGTCGTTATCTTGCTTTGCCAGTGCTTTTGCTGCCTCTTCCGGGGTCCTACTGGCAGGAACGGTGAAGCGGCCCCCTTCATTGATCTTGAGAAGAATATCGGCAACATAGTTATGGAAGCGACTGTACATGACAAGCATAACATTTACACCAGGAGGCTGCCCTAGTAGTCGTTTTTCATGGAAAGTATCTGGCTTAAGCTTACCTGCCTCCATAGTCCGAATCTCCAGCTGATCTTGGAGACTAGAGCCATAGAGCGGTGCCAAATCCAGGTAAGAAGAAGTATCAGAGATATTCTGATCGTACCGATTCGTGCGGAAAATATCTTCAGGCAATTTGTTAGTCGAATGCTATGAAATCAAATGCAATTAAGGTAAAGTTTTTACCGTGGATGATAATTGTAGCATGGTAGAAAAGAACAGATGATAGACCAGAAGGATTGGCTTTGTGATGGCCCTCTTCACGGCCCATCAACACTGGGACAATAGCGTTAGCTGTGTTGCATTAAAACCCGGAGTTACTTACAATCAAACAAGAGCCCGGGATCAGGACGCACGCCGTGCAACTTCTTTCCACTATGGATGGATTTGGCATATGGCATTCCAGCTCGTCCGAGATTGGGGTTCAATATATTCTGTCACATATTAGCTTGAGATGAAGAGATAAGTGCCATAGACGTACGTTGTTGCTACCATCGGGGGTTCGGTATTGAAATATACCAGAGGGAACGTCTGGGATTGACTGTCGCAACTTGCAAGATCCATTTGGTGCATCATACTCAATAATCCCGTGTGTAGATGCATTGGGATCTGATTTTGGAGTTTCGCCAGAAGAGATTTTCATGTCACCCCCCATATAGCTTAAGGGTGGATGTTGTAGATTATCCCATAGCGTATCAATCAGCTTGTTCGTCAGATTCTTGCGGACTTTCGACTCTTGTGGAAGTTTAGTCAAGAGGCTGATAAGGCTCTCGGTCTAAGAAATATTGATCAGCACGTACTTACTCAATGAACCATGAGCGCACTCACCGTCAACTTTTTATCATCAAGAGGCTGTCCTTTATTCTGCACCGTTTCAATCAGAGCGTGGATTTCTTTGCGACTCTTGGTGATGCCAACAGCCTTCAGGTCATCGTGAAGACTACTCGCAATTGCCTTCGGATCCTCGTAGTCCTCCCCGGCCTGGTACTTCTTCTCAGCAGGGGCGGCAACGTCCTTGAACAAGCTGTCTTTGCCGTAAGAGTAGAGAAGGTAAGATGCACCTCCAGCCGCTGCTGCTACTCCTAGATTCTCGAGATTTCTGAGCGCGTCAGGAGAAGTCATTTCGGAAGAAGATAGATTTGTTTGAATTCGAGAAACAGGAGAGGATAGATGTGTAGAGGTGCTGAGAGATGAAAGAGAAGGCTCTGCATATGTAGCTACTTAAAATAACAAGAACGCAGACAGAAGAGTTGAAGGTAGAATTAAAGCGACAGGTAAATGAATGGTGGAACATGATTGGAGCCTTTGCATGAGAGGTTTACGGATAGGAAATAAATTGAATGAGGATCTCAGTATGTGTGTCTCAGTATGTGGCTGGCTGAGGACCGGGGTGACTGCACCTTAAGAAGGGCCTTTAAGCGAGACGGAAAAAAGGTGAACTGTGCAGTCCGTAACTACTACGCACAGGAGTACTTTTCAGGGGCGCCTACCAGTGTAGTATTTGCCAATAAATCTGATTTCTTTGCCTAAATCGACATTTTGGTAGATGTGCAGATGTGCAGGCAATTACGGAGGTGCAGCCCCTAGAGTTTGTCGCCAAGGGTCTCTTGTCCTTGTGCCTCTGATTGGCCGCAGCCTTGCCAACAACAAAAACACCACCAAAAACCACCCCTGCAATAATCCCTGGTAACAAACTTGAGGGGCTGCACCTCCGTACTTCGTGAAGTAAGCTAGTAAATTCCATGTCGAAGCGTCATTTTTGAAGATACATTCCCTATATAAGAGACTAATAGATACGCAATTTGGAACGTTTTTTGCGAAGTACTCCTATTGTCATATGAAAAGTCGTAGTAAATACAAATTACTTGATATAGTTATGATCACCTTCTGTTTTCTTTGCCTTGAAGTCCTATCTCCTGATAGCCTGTAATTCTTCCAACTACCAGTATTACTACTTTGAACCAACGATAACAATTAGATATTTCTCTCTGGTAATGTTTCACTCCTCGTTGCATTCTTGCAGCTGAAATGGAAGTTAATTTTACAGTCGTATTCTATTCGCAGGATAGGAAGATAGTAGAAGGGAAGATCCGGGTAGTCAATTGCTGGTTGGTCAATAGCGGTTTCTAAAATGGCCACCAAGAACTGACTTCAAAATACCTAAAACCCTTCTTATTGGTAGCTATCTACTTATTGGCAAAACACACAGTGTAATCCAATATTCCCGACTCGGCCCGCTAGCCCTATGAAAGCCCACTCCCCAAGCGAGCCCACTGACGCGCCGATATATTGGTAGTGGCTGGCTGGCATCGTATCACTTTGATACTGTGGTGTGCTTGATCGGCGCCGCCACCAAGCGAGCCCACTGACGCGCCAATATATTGGTAGTGGCTGGCTGGCATCTTGGTACAAGTGCTGTCGTGTGCTTGTTCAGCGCTGCCACCAAGTTTCGACACGGCCCGTCCCGCTCGACAAGCATGGGACTCGGGGGCTCTAGATTAATTAGCCAGGCCTTGTGGCGCGGGGGTGCGCTCACCAGGAGTGCACGTATATTCAAATATCGATTTCTCGCGCAAAGAACTCAAAGGGGAGTTGTCTCAGCCAGCCACTGATATCCCTTCATTGCTCTTTGGCAGTCGAGACCGTTGTGCATGCTACCATGACCTCCCTTAATTGCTAATATATACTGGCTCTCGTTCACAAGCTGTTTCTTCTTCAACTTCTCCCATGCTTTGTACGAGGTTGACGCCTTTCTCGCACATTACTGCACGCCCAGCGTTTGCTCGTGTTCTAAGCGGAAACCGTGCTCACAATTTCTTCCTGCCATTGTACCTTACTTCGCGCTCATTTAGTCACGCTTCCGCCGGCATTGACGAGCATAAACTCAACAAAAGAATGGAGGACCCACCAATATCACAAAACAAACTAATTCTTTGCTTCGATGGTACTGGAAATGCCTTCAAGGCGAATACGCAAGACACGAACATTGTCAAGCTGTACAATAAATTTGACCGCGATTCACCTCATCAGATGCATTACTATCAGCGTAAGTCGCATATTTATACGTCCTCTGCAAAATAGCAGCGCTAACAGCCTGCCCACTACAGCTGGTATTGGCACGTACACGTCCGATGGAAAAGCCGTAAGCTCTTCATTGCTCGGCAAGCTCCAGAGTTCCGTCTCCAAGACTATCGATGAAGGCCTAGCAACTTCCTTTGAGTCACATGTGTGTTCTGGCTATCGCTTCTTAATGCGTTACTACAAGCCCGGAGATCGAATCTATTTATTTGGCTTCTCCCGCGGCGCTTTCACTGCTCGCTTCTTGGCGCGGATGGTGTCCAAGGTAGGGCTCCTTTCCATGGGCAACGAAGAGCTGGTTCCTTTCGCCTATCAGATATACCATCAGTATGAACTAGGCAAATCCGCATCCCGTATTGATAAGTCTGGTGTGCCGTCGCAGCAGCCGGCGCACGAAGACGTCGAATTTTTGAACCAAGCGCAGTATTTGGACAACTTCAAAGTTACGTTCTGCCGCCACGAAGGTGACCATAAGCATGATTCCGACAATGGTTCCAAACAGCAACAATGTGGTGTCAAGCCTCATTTCCTCGGCCTCTTCGATACAGTCAGTTCGGTCGGAACTCTTGACGTGCCCTTCAGAGGCACGCCAAAGCTACCTAGTGTAGGTGGCACTGCCAAGCACATACGCCACGCCGTAGCAATTGACGAGCACCGGGTCAAGTTCAAAGTTGCTCTCCTTCAGCAAGATCTTAGTGATAGCAAAGTTGAGGAGGACGTAAAGGAAGTTTGGTTCGCCGGGAACCATGGTGACGTGGGAGGCGGTTGGTCCTCGATGGAGGGGGACGTGGAAAATGAGCCGCCGACAAAGGACTATGATATGGATAATTACCAGCTTAGTGATATTGCACTAAAGTGGATGATTGAAGAGCTTGACGACTTGCCAGGAGGCCCAGAAGATAAGCTGCAGTGGAACGAGAGGCGCGATGGTTTCATGGACAAATTTGACAAAGAGAGGGGTGGTAAATACGATGAAGCGATCAAGGCCAAAATACACAATACCATGACGTCGCCAGACTCTCCATGGTACAAAGTCCTCTTGTGGTGGTTCATGGGTATGTTACCTTACCTTCCGTCTAATCCTGGGATCTACTTGCGTCGTTCTTGACAGCTGACACTCTTGCCTTTCGTTAGAATACTGCCCTCTGATCAAGCGATGGGAATATTACTGGGACAATAAAAGCGACGACGGCCACTGGAAATACGTAGCCTTTCCTCTGAACAAGGGAGGGGGCCGCGATATCCCACCGAACGCCAAGTTCCACGACTCCGTTGTTCGGCGCATGAAAGCTGGGTCATACAAACCCATCAACGACGTGTTCATAAAAGACTCTGAGAATAAAGTTCGGTCAAAAGCCTCGGATAAACTTCATAACGTTGTGGTCTCAGGCGCGGATGTGCCCAAGTCACAGGAGGAAGGGCTTCGACATTTGGAATTTAAGCGGGTGGGGGATAGTAAGAGAGATAGGGATCTATATTATATTGAAAGGAAGTGAGGCTGGACTTGTGAGGGCGTCGTGGAAGCACAAAGTTGCGGCATCTTTCATCTATCTCTTAGTAGTAGTAGTAGCAGTATTAATTTACGATCAGCGAAAATTATAAACAATCCTAGTATTCCTTATAGAGTACGGGGTCGTGCTAAGTTTAGGGTTTCTATATACATTCCCGTCCTGAAACAACCATTCTACAATGTTGCTGAGTCCAAGACACGCGGCCCAATGCAATGTCGTGATATCTGGATAAAGTGCCACTTTTGATGAGAATGTGTCAAGCACGAAGCTTCTCTCGGCCTTGAATGCAAAACACCCAGCCCACCAAACGAAATTGTAGCTCTTGATAGGTGTGAAAAGGCTTTTGATTGATTGACATATGTTCTCTTTTTCAATATGCTTGGATGCATGAATGGGCCAGTATACAGACGCGTAACTATATGCATCTTGCAATTCTTTCGATGCAACCCAGGCATACCCCTCGGAGTGTCGAGGCGGAGGGTTGATCGAAAATTCCTCAAAGTTGAGAATCGTAAGGCAATTTTTAGCCAAGTAGCATTCGTCTTCTACAATATCAATTTTGTATTCGGCGACGGAAGCTTGCTTGGTAGGATCGATGTTCAACAAAAATTCTTTGACCGTGAAATGAGCGAGTTCGATGACCTCCGAGTGTGCTTTCAATCGAACCAGACTGCTATACCATCTCATGACATCAACCATTGTAGTCATAGCGCCACAGTTCAAGGCCATGTCCTCATCCTTGATAGATAGAACTGCTAATAAATGCTCAGATGTGACAGGCTTTCGAGCGCAGATTATCCATTGTAGTGTACGCTTGACTAGTTCTCGGTTTGACTTTAGTTTCACTCTTTCCAGGATGCGTACATATGTAGCGGGCAAATCCGGTGGTAATTGTTTAAGAGCTTCTCTTCGATCGTCATCGTTATTCAGTTCACAAAGATAATCCAACTAGCATGCTACCCAGCGAAACCTTGACTTAATTAGTTTGGATCCAGGTCGGGGGCTTGCAAACTCACATTCCATGTGCCCCTGTGATGAGAGTTTTCATTATATGCTCTTTCAATTCTGGATCTCGGAGTCCCAATTGCTGTCGAGCAGTACGATTTGCAATCTCAGCTGCAACATACAGCCTTAGATCACCACTTTGAGCAGCAATTGACACGTTTGCGTACTCGGCCAAACAACCTCGAATATCTATTTCATCCCGACTAGCGAAAAGATTTTTGATATTTCCCGCAGAGGTGAGACTGCATAGTATTTCCACAGTTTCGATTCTGTTGGCCTCTATTTCGTCGAGGCCATCGATAAGAATCATCATGTCGTCAAAATGCGAAGCCATAGTTTTGATAAGCTCGCATAGCTCAGAAGAGGTGATATCTAAAGGAGGTCTACCTTTGGGATTGTATATCGCATAGAAAGCCTCCAAGTCGTGAAGACTGCGGTCATCTTGTAGGGCAATTTGTTTGATGATAGATCCAAGAATAGTCTGAACTAAATGTGTTTCCGGTTTCTTGTAATCACAGAAGAAAAAAGCCATGCCTATAATTCATATTAGAAAGTTCAAAGGCTAAATATGATATGCAACATTACCTAGTTTGGCGTTTGGCTATGAAGTGAGACGTTGAGCTTCTTGGATGATAGTCGCCCTTAAGTAGAAAGTCAGTGAATCTATTTTCAGCGTCAGACTGCACTTACATCAAGATTGTTTTTCCTGCTCCGGCTAACGAGAATTATTAGCAAGGAGGGCTGGCTGTGGTGGGTCTAAGACTCACGAATCCCGTACAGCCATAGCTTTCCACACTTTGTTGATTGCCAGTCCTTGAATTCAGTGCCATCGAGGAACCAACTCCCTGTGCCAGCTTGTCGGAGTCGAATATTCGAGGACTGATACTGATTATAATCTGCGGGGTTCAAAGAAGCTATGATATCCTGTCGCTTCTGGCCTAAGAAAGATCAATACAGAAGCAAAATAAAAAGATTGATGATGTTGTACATACTCAACATACTCTCATCCATTTCCATACGCTGTGACTTAAGTTGTCGATTGATGCTCACGATGCCTGTCTGGATAATATCTTGCGAGGCTAGAACATTCAGTAGGGCAGATCTGCGTCAATTAGCACTCTATATCCTTTAGCTCACCCGTGAGCCACCTACAGTTCGTCGACCGAAAGCGCTAGATTTAGAGAAGACTTGTGGCACTCTACTTCCTTCAGAAGAATTTCTGTGTCAGCTTTACTCATCAGCCACCAAGTCCTTTGCCTTGCTCTGTCGATAGCTCTGTCTCTTTTTGCTGCAATTTTTTCAAGTTGAGCTTCAATCTTGCGCAGGGTGTTATCGCATGCATTGATATGATAAATACGGGTGGTATGTTGAGGTGATGATTGTTCAATTTCGAGTCGCGTGGCAACATTGTCAAGGCTTTGCAGGGTTCCGGATAGGAGGTTAATCTCGTGGAAAAGCCTTTTGATTGTATCGTCACTCTGCTTGAATTCCGATAACAGTTTGAAGACAGTTTTCACAACGCTATTTGTGATCATCAGTAGACCAGAAATACTGGCAGATATAGAGAGAGGGTCCGTGATGGCGAAGCTGGAACTTTCTTGATAAATGAATACACCAAACAAAGGTGGCAGAGAAGACGTTGCAGAGATAAAAAATCTTCTGGAGTCCTGTTCAAGATGACAGACCAAAGACTATTCATTGGGGCAAGGCTGGCAGAATGCTGAGTCGCGTGATTTTGCCCAGCGGGGCTGAGTGAAGCCACCAGCTGCAGCTTCCCGGCCGTCGGCACAATCCAGGCTTGAAAGGAAAACCTAATTGGCATTTCTATTTAGTGGCCGCTGTCTATTGGATTATAAACAGCGAAGGCCTAAGGCATGGCAATGTAAGGTGAAGCCTCAGGGCAGGCTCACCGACTGCGCCCGGGGTAACTCACTGGGGCTTTTTTTCTCAGAGACGGAGCTACTGGTCAAGCCTGAGAGTACAGTAGAGGATTTTATGAGACCTCGATGGCCAGATCAATTGGGCGCAGAGATTGCCATCAAGCTGAGGAACGACAATAGAAAGAGGATACCTGTCCTGGGATAATATGGCGATTCATGGAAGGAGGTGAAGGTTGGCTGCAACTGACATGCGCCATAGGTGCACAGCTGCACGCTTACAGTACGCACCTGCAATACCAAAAATACAAGGCACACGTGGATATATTCTTCAATTAAGGAATGCTAGAGAAGTTCATCAACCGACGCAACTCCTTGTCTGGTGTAGCATCCTAGTCACTATCTTCTGGAGTTTCAGGTTGGTAAAGTTTCGAACATTTATCCTTCATACTGCAGCCGCTCAGCCCGAAAATCCAACGTTTGGGACGAAGGAGGAAAGAGCGACCTGTGAGCCAAGAGCCCAAAGATATAAGCCGGCCTGCCGTGTAAAAGGTCAAGCAAAGTAAAACGGAAATTCCCCTTAATTGATCGTTTTATTAGAGAGGAGGAATGCAAGATATCTTACGGGAAGCAGGAGTAGAGGAATAAACTTCGCTACTCCCAGAGATCAAGACGAGGGCTTGGATAGATACCTCTGATCAATAAAGTGAGTATTTGCTCGAGTTACCCATTATTTTCAAGAACAGATCGACTGTCAACGCATTCCAATCTTCAGATTAGATGTAGTATTTACCTCAATTTCGACGTCAAGAAATGGATTAAGAATTGGCTTCACCAGAAGGCAAAGAGGTATCTCCTGTTGACAAACAGGCCGACCTGCTTGGCTCTTCCTTCAAAAGGTCCCAAACGAAAAAAAAACGAAGGCTTGACGGAGATTGGAATTAGACTAAGATATAAATTCGAGAATTTGAAAGATGGAAGAGGGTCAATTTGCACCTCCTTCTCCCAAGGGAAAGCCCCAATCTATAAAATGTCGGCCCGGCTTCAGTGTCGCCGGTCGGTAGGAAATGGTTGGCAACAGCGAGATTAATAGATGTGAGGCTCGGCGAGTTAAAATAGGATGATATGAATCCTCTACTTTCATGTAATTCTCTTCAATCCATGTATAAGCGGTTCTGGAATAGTAATCTTAGGTTCTTCAGGACACCAAGAAAAGTTGTGCCCGTTTGTTGTCAATACCCACTTTACAGTCACAACCCCGCCACGATAGAAAAAATCAACATATGACCAAACTTGACTCCAATACAACGCAGAGCAGAGTCGAACTACTCCCCGCCTCCCAGAAAAATGGAAGCAACACTTGCTATGAACGTACAAACTCGAACTCCCACCATGTCGATTTTCGAATTGAGAAAGGGTGTCGCGAATACCTTCCCATACTTGGACCTATCCGGAAACATTTATGCATCACTTGAGGGCAAGCGAAACTTTACCGTCAGGAAAGAAGGAAGGAAGTTGTACCTTCCTCAACAGAAATCGCAAAGCTGTTTGCTCGGCGACAGGAGGGATTTATTGCGAAACCCGGGAATTAGATTCCAGTACGCAGAAAACGAGTCGAAAAGAACAGGAACTCCCAAGGCGGGGGTTTCAGGATGTTGAGATAGGAAGAGAGGCTTTTTGTGAGATCGAGGGGGAGGAGAAAGAGCTTCCGTACTTGCGGGATTGAGAAGTGCCTGGGAAGTTGCGGCGGGGTCGTGACAGCAAAGCGAAATTTGACAACAAAATATATTCAACTACTCCGCAGCGCTATTTTGACGAACAGTTTTCTGATCGTAGAATGACGTACCCGTGTTGGAGGTTTGCCTGGGCGGTTCGTAATGGAGCTATAAGCATCCCTCGCCTTGGGTTCCAGGATTTTCTTTGATGCAGAAAATAGTTGTGAGAGGTGGGATATTTATACTCCCATTTCAACTCCCAACCTTTCGAACTCAAGGGTAAGCGCCGAGATAAGAAATGACGACTTGAAGTATCGTAGGTGGTAAAGATAGCGACGCAATGCGTTGAGGTATAAAAGCGAAGGGGATTGATGATCCGAAACGCCGGGGTTAAAAAAAGATCTCAAAACAGTACCGGATTGCTTGGTCTTCCTAGCCAAACTTCAAAGCTGACATAGACAATTAAGGATGAAGAGCATGGTACGCGCACCTAGTTATTTTCACGAGACACTCACACGTTTGCCGGGTGAGAGGGGCTGGGGTGTTTGCTGTCAATGCAATACTTGCTGTTAAATTCCCAGCTCCCCTCACTTCAAACTATTCTCTACCAACATAAAATCTAGAGACGAGTTGATGGATATCCTCATCTCATCCCTCATGTCCATTCCCAGCTTCACCCACGCCAGACCCGCGACCCATGTCGAAGCATCCATCCATCTTTAATCATGAAGATGAAGGAGAGATCTTGGGGGCATTTATAAAACTTTGAACACAGCTTCACACCAAGCGAAGTACCACCACCAGACATCCTCTTGAAAACACCCCAAGAATCGAGTACATAAAGCCCACCGCCTTCGCGTGAGTATTTTTCAAACAAGAAAAGAACCCAACGAGCAATATGAGGTGGTGGAGAGAATCGAGGCTGTGGCTTCGATGCATGGCACGTGTATAGTTGTATGAAATGCAACTTTAATTGGGAGTTTGACCAAATGAGAAAGTGGAGAATAGGAGGTTTACAGGAGAGTGGAGAAAATGACAGCAAACTCAGACATGGCAGCAGCCTATTCAACCCCCACATACAGAATCTCTCCAATATTTTGGCATAGGTGATACTGTCTTTACTCTGAAAAGAAGAGGTTGCGTCAGGCTACCGCTTGAACCCACTTCGCACTCCGAAGCTATTAGCTGCATTCTCGCTACTGAAATATTGATCTGGAAAAGAAAGTAATTGAAGCATACGAGAGTTAGGAATTTATCCTCGATGGTGTCTAAGTCGTTCGAAATGGAATTTGAGGAAGCTGAAGCTGACCAGCGGGGAAAGAGCGACCGTCTCGGGTAAAAGTACTAGTGCAGAGTTGAATTTTGCTCGGAACACGCACCTAAAGCATAGAAGCTGATTCTGTTTGGGCATAAAAGAAGTGACAGACGCCTTCGAAGAAAGCAAGATAAGCGCTTCTTCGGCAACCTTACATCCCGTAGAGGTTGTGGCGCTTCCTCAAAGAGGTGTAGTAGGATGCATGTGTGGGGCAATAATATTCATGTCTGGGTTTGCTTCCGCAGAGTTTTCGACTCCGAGTCGTGAAAGTTGAGGGGCGTGCTGTCAAGAATCTAGCTGCTGTCGAAAGCAAACGTGCTGTCATTCGCTCCTCTAACAGTCGTTGGGAATCGAAGTATCATCGGTCGCTGCAGGAACAGCATCACCAACTTGCGCTCGTCAGTAAAGGTTGGAGTATTACCATAGAAGTTGCACGAGGAGGGGTGTCATTGTCAAAAGTATTCGACGTTGATCACATGGGTTAGCTATCACTTGCTTTTCAATAGGAGTGAGTGTCATGGGAATATATATTCGCATTCCGGTCTGCTTCACGGACAGTAAGTGAGATGCCTATCGTAGGAAAGCGCGACTCAGTGGGGCAAGCAGATAGCATGGAGGACATTCCCGCTCAGTGTATCTAAAAGCTAGCACGCGACCCTTTTCAAGAATAATAAAAGGGAAGAAACTGAACGACGTGGGAGAGACAAGAAAGGGGGGAAATCGCCCACGAAAGCAATATACGCGCATCGTGTAGCTGGCCCCTTCTCCCTTAGTATTTGTGGAAAGAGTGTATTCTGGATCAGAGCTCGTTTTCTCGGCTTTGTTCACAGAGATCGTAGACATTATGTGGGCGGGGTAGTTGCTGTCAAAAATTCATTTGCTGTCAAGTATAGAATTATTATCTTGTAGCTCTGCTTGAGACGTCAGGAACGGTGAAAGCTTGGGGCTGGTTTTAATCGCTGAGTGAAAGGCAATACTTTGAGGGGGAAACTCATGTCTACCTTCTGGTAGAAGCGTATCTGCTTGATTTGAATCTTTCTATTGACGTGAATCTTGAAATTTGACTTGCTTCGTCGCTGGTTTCCGAGCGGTAATCGAAAGAGGAAATGATGATTTCCATATGACGAAAAGTCGAGGCCGAGGTGAATTTGTGAAACATACTTACAGTATGCCGATGAAATGATGCCAGTCATTTAATGCCGACAAAGCCTAGCTTTGCTCTCATCTACTGATGGAAGATAGATATATTTCATCTACTATCAAAAGCCGATGACGATTGATACCCATATTTCTCTTGATATTAAAACGAAAACCCCACACTTGTCCACAAGCTTGCCAAGAAACTATCAAGAGAATTGACAGTAAGTGCACGACAAGCTCCTCGTGGCTTGAATCTAGGAAATTACCGAGCTTAGGGAAAGTTGTTTCAAGATTCCTTCCAGAAAGCTAAGAATCGGACTGCCTATTCAAGTAAACATTTACACGAAAGAGAAATGAGTTACTATCAATAGAAGGTACACAGCTACATCAACGAAAATTGAAGGTAGAAACGAGGCACAGCTCTTGGCTCCTCCTGCCCAAAGGCTTCTTCTTGGAGCCTTCCCATGGAAGACTTCCGAGCTTGCAGAATCCTTATAACCATAGAAACCAAGAGGGAGAGATACCATAATCAAAAGAAAGCAATCTTGCAGGCACTCGTAATCACCATGCCGCGTCTACGCATCCAATAACCAAAATTCTCAAACCTGAAAGTGAAGCTTCCGTCTCTCGGTAGCCACTCAGCGCCAAGAAACGTCCAACGTGCACTCGTGCTCCCAGCGGCGCGGGCAAGCTTTTGTGGCGTTTTCTGACAGGGGCAGATGGGCGATCTTTGCAGATGGCGGCGTCTGCGAGAAGGTGTCAGCCAAGGACAGTCAAGACTGGGGTGCAGGATAGCGAGCGGGAGGGATGACGAGCGGGTTTTATTTTGTTTCGGGATGGCCGGACTATCCACTCGTTCCGGCATTCTTCTAGAAGGAAGGAAGTCGTGTTTGACGTTTGGGATGAGGATGGAGTTGTTCCTGTTGGTTGGGCTTGTGATGAGTGAGCGTGCTGGCGACGTATAAGGGGGAAAGAGTGAGGCACGTGGGCGATGTTTGATATTGGGGCCTGAGGATGGAAGAGATTAGATTGAGGCAGCTGTACACAGATAATCGCCTATAGTCCGGTTTGGTCCAGACTCTCCAAGCTCTTTAGGGTAATTGGATTTCATGGGACCGGAGGTGGACTGAGGGAAATTGCCGGTAGTACATGACGTTCGGCATTTGATGATCCGCTCTGCCTATGTTGATCTAAGTTTCCGGTAAGAATTGAACACAATTGAGGATCTTGAAATCTCCAATTTCAATCACAATAATGAGAAGAGAGAAGCCTCTTGAACATACAATTGTTGTCTGAGCTTCAAGACAAAAGTGAACTTGCTGTTGCTCGCTCGCTTAGAACTGCTGCCCCGCAAGCAAGGGATTGCAGAGTGGGAGACTGGGAGTGGGGTCGGACAGGGATATGATGCAAGTACCGCCTTAGCGTCCGAGGAGCTCGGCTGGGGCTGGAAGTCCCTGAGAACCACACAATGAGAAACGTGCCGGCGTACATGTCTGTGATTGGCTGGCTGCAACGACGTCTGAAAGTGAATCTGCCATCTTTCTTTCCTCACCACCCCCAGATAATTTCCAGCCAAGGCCGTATGGCGTAAAAAAGCTTTCGCGGTTGGATTGCATGCCAGCTTTTCGCCGGCCAGCGCGGAAAAAAGCTTCACCTGTGTGTCGGCGCCTCTGTCTTGGGTCCAAGAGAAATTTATTAAAATACCTCCTTCTTGGGTGCGGGAAAGGCGCAGGGCGAGGGTTGTGTCTGAGATCTCGATTGGATCTGGCGCAGATGGTGGCGGCATCATATCTAATCAGAGATACTGAATGGTGACGTTGTGCCTTGAAGTGTACGACAAAGTAATTCGACATTTGCTGTAATTGCGCCCGTCAAAGGCTATCGAAGGCCAAGGACTTTCACGGCATGAAATGAGGAAGAGACTCGCTCCACATCATCTCGAGCCGATGGTGTCCGTTGAGTTGTCGCCTTAAAGCCGATAGCGTAGGAGGGTGGAGTATGTGAGGAGGTGGAGATGGAGATGGTGGAGACCAGGAGAGCTCATGAGCAATTGTCATGCTGATGAGATCAAAGACGTGCTTTTTTTGTGGCGGTAATTGTGGGATAGCTGATAGCTCTTGCAACTATACACCTTTGTGGAGGGACGCCTCGGATGTAATTTGTTACTCGAGGGTTCCCGTTCTATAGGGGACACGGTGATGGAGACCGACAGCTCGATGTGGTGCAGAATTTCGGCTTAAGCTGCCGGCCAAAGGAAAAAGAAACGGAGAGAGAGATCGCGCATTCCGAGTTGAATGTCTGGACGGTTCTAATTGTTGTTCCGCGGGCATGTATATCATCACCATCCTTCATCATGACCTCGACACTGGGAGACGAAAGATACAACATGACACAACTAAAAATAGTGCGGCTCTCACAACAGTAAGTAGCACAAATGCGACTGCGCTGCGAGCCCGGCCAGCGATTACAAACAGTCGTGGGTCGCACTCATCTGGTTCTCGCCTCTTGCACAACGGCCATGAAGATTTGCAATGGATTTGACACGCTGCCCCCATGAAGCAGCAAGGATGAGGACGAGGATGCATCGATTTTCTCGAAAAAAAGATCCAAAAGCTTAGTGGGCATGTACGGGCTTGGCGTTATGCCAATCGCTCCCCCACCTGGCCTGCTGCAACAGGGAAGACAGGGAAAGGGGACCTAGGAAGGCACGATGATGATCCATCTAGTCCGCCCGCTCCCCACTAGCTAGGTGGGTAGCTTGACCTTGACCTCCACCGACCCAGCGAAAAATGCAAAATCCATCCAACGCTCCAACGCTTTTCTCACTACTTCCTACCATCCTTCCTCCTCCTCAGGCGCGCCTCAATTACATCTCCCAACCTGTCCTGGAAATGCCGTCCTCTATCCAATGAGGATCTGTCTTGCGCCTATTCCTTCGTCTAAATTGTTACCTCACCAAGCCCTAAAGCAGTGTTCGCTCCACCACGTCCCAGCTCTCCAGCTATCCACCCATCATATTGGATCCCGAGTCCATGTGTTTGCCGGAACCCAGTCCCCTTCTCGTTTGATGCGTTTTCCCATGACAACGAGCTACATACGCACCTCGTTTGGCCCGAGTCTTCTCCTAGTCACCTAGCGTACGCAACATATATTATACCTGCCGCTCCCCTTCTACCTCCTGCTTCCCTCTCTTTTAATCCAACTCCCACCACCACCGCCAATCCCCTCAGATATAATCATTGAGTCAGGTTATCTCGACCCTCGAGACTCCTGACAAGATGGCTGACGGACTTAACCATCATGGCCATCACAACCCCACCAACTATGGCATCGTCAGCTCTCCCCACGGTCCTGAGACTGGCGACGACCATGCTTCCTTCAGGGATCAGCCAGTCCGCGACAGAGATTACGAAGAGGCAATCTTCAAGTCACTCATGTTCCCAGAAGATTCCTACAACAAAGAGAATGAGTACTGGGCGGATATGTCTTTTTGGAAGCAAGTGAAGTTCAATGCCGGTGTCGACAATCAAGAGACCAGGAAAGAATTGGGCCAAATCTGGGCGATGATCAAGCGGGACCCCCTCAGTCCCATCAGCTGGTACTTCAAGAATGCTGTCCTCCCAGGTGCTGGTCTGGGTCTCGAAGGGTAAGATTTCTGATGTAGCTGCTTTCTAGACCCCACTAAATGTCCTCATAGTTACGTCCTCTTCTCTATTGGTAACCTGACTCCTCTTTTCGAGCAAGTCTGGAAGACTTGCTGGAAGACCTACCAAGTATGCAATGAGACTTGGGTTGCTTCCGTTCAGTACCTCGAGGTTTGCGGTATTATTGTCGGCCAAATTCTCGTCGGCGCCCTTGGTGATGGGTAGGTCCAGTAATTCAAGTTGCGCATTCGACGTCACTGACACCATCTAGTATCGGTCGTCGCTTCGGTCTTATCCAAGATGCTGTTATTATGTTCATCGGCCTTCTTATGCTTGTCGCATCCTGGGGTACTACTCTGAATGGTTGGGTTATCTGTTACGCCTGGTCTCTCTTTTTCTATGGTATCGGTGTTGGTGGGGAATATCCCATGACCGCTACCGCCGCCATGGAGAATGCTACCGGGTCTGGAAAGGTTTCTACCAAGGAAGATCGTCTTCACCGTGGCCGAAAGGTCACTATGGCTTTCTTGATGCAGGGATGGGGTCAGTTCTTCAACCAAGTCATCCTCATCATTCTCCTGTTGGTATTCCACCACGGTAGTGGCAACCCACCCTACTCCGCAGTTTCAGCCCAATGGACGTTCCGTGTTTCATTCGCACTTCCCGCCATCGGCACCCTCTGGCTCGTCTACTATCGTTATTATAAGATGCCACTGGCTTCCAAGGCCCTGCAAGCAGCTAAGCAGAAGGCCAGCGTCACCGGATACGATGTCAAGTCTTTGAAATTGACCTGCAATCACTTCGGTGGGCGTCTCATCGCCACAGCTGGTGCTTGGTATTGCAACGACGTGTTCTTCTATGGGAACAAACTCTTCCAATCTCAATTCATCGCCGTATTGAGCCCCACACCAGCCGGACAATCACCTTCCATTATGACTGGATGGCTGTGGAATTTGCTGAACGTCGGTGTATCTCTCTGCGGTTACTACCTTGCTTCCTTCCTCATTGACAACAAAACCGTTGGCCGCAAGAGATTGCAACAACTTGGATTCCTCATGGACTTTATCTTGTTTGTCGTACCTGCTTTCCACTTTCATTACTACGCCAAGGAGAAGGCGAATATTGGTGCTTTCCAGGCCATGTATTTCCTTTCGTCATTCTTCAACCAGTTTGGCCCAAACAGCACCACTTTCCTCGTCGCTGCCGAAGTATTCCCTACTCCCGTTCGTGCCTCTGCCCACGGTTTTGCAGCAGCTGTCGGAAAGCTCGGCGCCCTGACTGCCGCTGTTCTTTACAACTACATTGACACTCAGACCAAATTTTATGTCGTCCCATGGTTTGGTCTCGCTGGAATGGCCCTCACTTGGCTGTTCCTCCCCGACACCACAGGCCTCGATCTGAAGGAGCAGGAGCGACGATTCGCCTACATTCAAGAAGGTCGAGAGCAAGAGTACCACGGTATCGCAATCAACCCCCACCATCTGTCAGTTTGGGAACGTATGCGAGGTGTGGGCAAGCAGTACAACCCCACATTGGACTACACCAGCCGAATCCAGGATATGCGCAAAGAGTGGGAAGAAAAGCAAGTACAGAGATCTGAGAAGGCTCGAACTGAGGAGGGCTTGACACAAGAAGACCATGACGCTTTCGAGGACGAGTTCCCCAAGGAAGTGCACGAGTATTTCAGAAGCCGCAGCAACTCGAATAAGGATCAGGAAAAGCTGAGGCCATCTGATAGCAGCGGCAGCGGCACCAGCAACGAGGTCACGAAAGAGAAATAGGGATGTTTTTCACCTAATGTATAGACTGCTCTCTTGGATTTTCTTGGGTCGGTGTTTTGGATTGCGCCATCATTAGAATAGGCACGGCAGGGGCGCATCATGATATCCCTTCATTTTTAGGAGGTGGACTAGCTTGTCGGGCATTGTATGAGAAAAGTTGGTAATGAGCGCGTTTGTATATATAGCGGTAATAGATGGCGTATTTATCTCCATCTACTCGCCTGGCCTGGATAGTTACCTCCGCGATCTTTGTGATTTCATTTGTGTTTCTGCTTGGTGTATTCTGTAATTGATATTCCCAGCTTGCGCTTCTGAGATCAAACGCTTTTAAGATGTTTGGTAGAGTGTTACATGTAAAGAGACGTGTCGAACGTGGTATAAAGGGAAACATAAAGGTAGAGGTGAGTGGGCCGGGCGTGGCGTCAGCGAAGCCTCATTTTCGATGAGTGGGAAGGGAATCGCATGATCTTGATGTGTTAAAAAGCGTAGGTGGGATAGAATGCCTCGCGGGATTCGAGATAGTGGATATTGTGGGTTGTGTTTGCGGTGGTTTGCTTTTTTTTGTTTTTGGAGGGGAAGAGGCTGTGTTGTTGCTTGTTGGGCAGTCGGCTGTGTAGTAAACATGAAGCGTA